>ENA-OXET01000607-OXET01000607.1-human-gut-metagenome-genome-assembly--contig:-NODE-607-length-13797-cov-7.491413_pt1 | contig 13797 bp, 8 predicted proteins | sample MGYA00249831_ERZ652256 | MGnify/ENA primary metagenome ERZ652256 (study PRJEB26925, sample SAMN05826983) | human gut metagenome | biome: ENVO:2100002; feature: ENVO:00000062; material: ENVO:00002003... | reverse complement strand
TACGAGATGAGCGCTAGTCTCGTGGGCTCGGAGATGTGTATAAGAGACAGAAGCCTATACGAAGAATGCATTTGTTACCGAATGATACAACAATCGCTACTGTATTAAGTAGTGCTGGCTATCGGACATGTTTGGTAAACAAGTGGCATTTGGATGGTTTTAATCCTGAGGCTACCCCTTTGAATCGAGGATTTGATGAGTTTTACGGCTGGCTTATTAGTACGGTTTATTCTAACGATCCATATTACTATCCTTATTGGCGTTTTAATAATGAGAAACTTGAAAATATAAAAGAGAATGAAGGAGACAAACATATAAAACATAATACTGATCTTTCAACGGAAGATGCGATTAAATTTATAAATAGGAACAAGACAAATCCATTCTTTTTATATTTGGCCTATGATGCACCGCATGAACCTTATATTATAGATGAAACGGTTTGGTATGATGATGAAACTTGGGATATGAATACTAAACGGTATGCTGCGCTTATCACACACATGGACCGAGCAATTGGACGCTTGTTGGCAGAACTTGACAGATTGGGATTGCGTGAAAATACAATGATCATTTTTGCTTCAGACAATGGAGCTGCTAAGCAGGCACCATTGGCCGAGTTAGGATGTAAAGGTTCACTGAAGGGTATGAAAGGTCAACTTTATGAAGGAGGAATTCGTGTGCCTTTTATTGTTAATCAGCCAGGTAAAGTTCCGGTTCAGAAATTGAATAATATTATTTATTTCCCGGATGTAATGCCTACATTGGCCGCATTGGCTAATGCTACAGATAAATTGCCTCAAAATTTAAATGGGATAAATGTCTTACCTCTATTCTATGGTAAACAGATGGATACGGATAATCGTTTACTGTACTGGGAGTTTCCCGGAAAACAACGTGCAGCTCGCAGAGGTGACTGGAAAGTTGTTACTATTAAAAAAGATGCCCCTTTAGAATTATATAATATAAAGGAAGACATGACAGAGTCTATGAATTTAGCCGATAAATATCCTGGAGTAATAGTTGAATTTGAAAAGGAAATGGAGAAAATGCATGTGCCTACTCCCAATTGGCCATTACCCGGTGAGTTTTGAATAACTGTAATGATAGTTTACGAAGAAAGGATGTTCTATTTTGAACATCCTTTTTTAATGGCATTTTTAGGATTGATTTTATATTTAACCTATTAAGAATACTGCAATAAATCCTATTTTTTGTTTGAACTATTAGGTTATTTATTAAGAAAATCAAAAGAGAAAGTGTTTCGGTCAAAAAATACATCTTGTAGGCTGATTTCAAATTCTATATTTGCAACCAGAATAATGTGCTCGATAACGGTTGTGCATTTGGTTAGGCTTAAATTTATTTATTAATCAAATTATATTAATAATCTATGAGAATCTTACACAGAAAAATGTGCTTATTAATGCTTCTGTTAATAAGCTGTCCTCTAAGCATTTTTGCCCAGAACAAGACGCTTACCGGTACGGTTCGCGATGCGATTGACGTGGTGATCGGTGCTTCTGTTACGGTGAAAGGTGACAAATCCATTGGTACTATTACCGATATGGATGGTAATTTCAAACTTTCTGTACCTGTTTCGGCTAAGGAATTGGTGGTTTCGTTTATTGGTTATGAAGATCAAACTGTTCTTATTGGTAACAAAACCCATTTTGCAGTTACGCTCAAAGAATCTTCAGTAATGTTGGAAGAAGTCGTTGCTATTGGGTATGCGAAGGTGAAACGTAAAGAATTGACTGGTTCTTCTGTTTCAGTTGGTAGCAAGGATTTAGCCATGGCCCCTGTGACTACTGCCGCACAAGCATTAGCGGGTAAGGCAGCTGGTGTGAATATTGTACAGCAAAGTGGAGCTCCAGGTGCTGATATCAATATTACGGTACGTGGTGGTACATCTATTACGCAAGGTACTGAACCGCTTTATATCGTCGATGGTTTTCAGATGGAGAATGGTTTGCAGAATGTGGATATTAATGATATCGAAACTATTGATGTCATGAAGGATGCTTCAGCAACGGCTATTTACGGTGCTCGTGGCTCGAATGGTGTTATATTGATTACGACAAAATCCGGTAAGGCAGGTAAGACGGAAGTATCTTATAATGGTTTTGTTAGTTTTGACCGTTTAGGAAAGAAGTTGGATTTAATGGGAGTTGAAGATTATGTAAAGTATCAATATGAATTCCAATTGCTTCGTGGCAATGAAGATAACTTCTCGAATATTTTTGGTGGAGATATTAATTCTGGTGATTTTTATACTGGTGCCTATAGTCGTATTGCTAATGAATACGGTAATCGTGCTGGCATTGATTGGCAGGATGAGGTGTTTGGTAATACAGGTATCACTCAGAATCACAATGTGAATATCAGTGGTGGTAGTGAAAAAACTAAATACATGCTGAGCTACAACTATACGGGTGAAGATGGTATAATGGACAAACATGGTTATCAAAAGAATAGTATTCGTGCCAAAATTAATCATGAATTATGGAAAGGTGTACGTTTTGACTTTTCTTCCAGTTTACAAATGACTAAAGTTGATGGAGGTGGTTCATTGGGAGGAACCTTGAAGCAGACTATTTTACAGCCGGTAACTGGTGGTGTAAAATGGACCAATGAACAACTGTTAGGCTCTGATTTAGCGGATCTTTTCTCTGAAATGTATGGCGGAGACAATTATGATGCAAATAATCCGATTATTAATAATCAATCTATTACTAACGAGAAATATACCCGTATGGCTACGGTGAATGCCGGGCTGGAAATAGATATATTGAAGGATTTAACTTTCCGTACTTCTGGAAGTTATATGTGGCAGCAAGTTCGTCATGATTATTGGGATAATGGTAATACTAAGACAGCTTCTTCCAATCAAAGTCCTTATGGTTATGGTTATCGTAACAATAGTGAAAAGTTCTCATGGCAGATTACAAATACATTGAATTATGCATTTAATGTGAAAGAAGCTCATCGTTTTAATGTCTTGCTTGGTCAAGAAACTTGGTATCAAGAGTCTATGAATTTGGATAACGAATATCGCAAATTCTCAGATGGTAACTTTGGATTGAATGATGTCAGTATGGGTACTCCGCAAACGTGGAAGTCGGGAAAAAGTCGGATAGGTCTTGTTTCTCTTTTTGGTCGTCTTTCTTACAATTATAGTGACCGTTATTTATTTACGGGAACATTACGTGCCGATGGTTCTTCTAAGTTTGCCCGTGGTCAACAGTGGGGTTATTTCCCTTCAGCGTCTGCGGCGTGGCGTATCTCTGAAGAAGGCTTCATGAAGGATTTTGATTTCTTTCAGAATCTGAAACTGCGTGTAGGTTATGGAACTTCGGGTAATAATAATGTTGATAACAATATGTATGCTACAGATTATGGATCGGGGCATTATGGCTATAATGGTAGCGATTACATTACACTTGTACCCGGTACAACACTTGGAAACAAAAAATTGAAGTGGGAAAAAACCACCACCACCAATATAGGTTTGGATGTATCAATATTTAATAGCCGTGTCAATCTGTCTGTAGATTGGTATAATAATGAGTCTTCCAATCTGTTGATTAAGAATAAGATACCAACTTCTACCGGTTATACTCATCAATTTCAGAATGTTGGTTCCATTCGTAATCGCGGTGTGGAATTAGTTTTGAATACAACTAATATCCGTACGAAGGATTTCAGTTGGACAATGGATTTCAATATAGCTTTTAACCGTTCAAAGGTATTGGATATTTATGGAGATGGTGAAACTGATAACTTCATAGCAGAATATGAATCTCGTATGGGTTTCAAGATTGAAGAGGGAAAACCATTAGGACAATTTTTTGGTTTGATTTATGATGGTATCTATACGACAGATGATTTTGTTCAGAATGCTGACGGTGGCTATACTTTGAAGGATGGTATTCCTTATTTGAAAGGTTCTAATCGTGAAAATGTAAAACCAGGTGATGCTAAATATAGGCCGACGGCTGGTGAAGTAGATGCAGATGGAAATCCGGTATGGGGAACTAATGACCGTACTGTAATAGGAAATGCAGCCCCTGATTTTATCGGAGGTTGGAACAATACCTTTACTTACAAAGGATTTGATTTGACTATTTTCATGAACTTTGTTGTAGGCAATGATGTGTTCAGCATGAGTACGCAGCGTTTTATTGGTCCGTACTTGGCTAACCAAAATACGCTTGAAAAAATGAAGAATCGTTTCACATTGATTGATCCATTAACAGGTAAGGAAAGTACTGATTTAGCACGTTTGGCTGCTCTAAACCCACATCAATATAGTGGTGATGCTTTATGGAATATTTCAGGTAATAACAAAACAGCTATTAGTGAACGTAGTAGTTACTATTTGGAAGATGGTTCTTACTTGCGCTTGAATACTATTACTTTAGGTTACACTTTACCGAAGAAATTAGTACAACGTGCCAAAATCAGTAATGCCCGCGTATATTGTACTCTAAATAACATTCATACTTTTACTGGCTATACGGGGTATGATCCTGAAGTATCTGCATCAAGCAGTGCCTTGACACCAGGTATAGATAACTCATCTTATCCACGTTCTAAGAGTTGGGTAGTAGGCGTAAATTTAACATTCTAAATTAGACAATTAATATGAAAAAGATAATGAATATTTTAGGTATATCTGCTGCCATGTTGTTGGTTTTCACTTCCTGTGAAGATTGGCTTGATATGCCTTCCGAATCAAAAGCGGATAGTTCTACTGTTTTTGAAACAGTAGGAAGAGCGGAGATGACCGTGATGGGTGGTTATTCATGGTTGCACACACAAGAACTGGGCTATCAATTATTGATGGGTACGGATGAATCCGCCTCTACGGAGTCCAATTCTAAATATAATGTGGCCAACTATGACTATACTAATACTTCCAGTATGTTGAGTTCTACTTATACAAATATGTATAAGGCCATCGAATATGCTAATGTTTGTATTAAGAATCTTCCGGAAATGAATGTTAGTGATGGTGAGAAGAAGAAAGTGGATGCACTACTGGGAGAAGCTTTGGCAATAAGGGCCTATGCATATTGGAACATAGTTCGTTTTTATGGTGATGTACCTTATACTAATATACCTACAGTCGATTTGACTACATTCTCTTCTTCGCGTGTCAGTCGTGATACTATTTATGATCATTGTATTGGAGATTTGAAACGTGCAATTGAATTGCTCCCTTGGAAAAGTGAAGGGATGGTTGCTACCCCCGAGCGTTTCACGAAAAATTCAGCTTATGGAATTTTGGCTCGTGTAGCTCTTTACGCTGCCGGTTACTCCTTACGTTGGGACTTGAATACAGTACCCTATAATCAGAGTAGTTTGAAAATTGCACAACGTAGTGATGCGGCTCGTATAAAAGAACTCTATCAAATAGCTGCGGATGCTTGTAAAGCTGTGATAACTAAAGGAGAAAATCGACTCTTGGATGATTATGATCAAATTTTCAGAGATTTGGGAAATCAGCAGTATAATGATGAAACTATGTTTGAGTACGGTTGGTACAGTACTAATGGTCAGGATGTTCGTACTGGTTATACAAATGGTATTCCTACAAGTGGTACGGATAATGAAGGTTTAGGAAAAGGCGGTAGCCAGATGATAGCTATGCCGACCTTCTATTTTGAATTTGAAGAAGACGACCAGCGGCGTGATGTTTCTGTTTGTAATTATGGTCTTAAGTTATCTACTGGCAACAATGCTTATCAAATGAATACTTTTGCCGGTATGGGTGTGGGAAAATATCGTATTAACTGGAAAAAGGTCAGAGGTTCTTCTGATAGTAAACGTGATTTCAATTGGCCGATATTGCGCTACTCTGATGTCTTGCTGATGTATGCTGAGGCTTTGAATGAGTTGAATAATGGTGCTACTCCTGAAGCTGAAAAAGCAGTGGAAGATGTTCGCCTGCGTGCATTCAATAATGATGCCTCCAAAGTTGGTACAATTCCTTCCGGTTATGAAGAATTCAAAAACTTTATTATACAGGAACGCAAACTGGAATTGTCTAATGAGGGACTGCGCAAGAGCGATTTAGCTCGTTGGGGGATATTGGTTGATTATCTGACAACAGAAAAAGAAAAGTTGGTTCAATTGGCCAAGCGTGAAGGAAGATATGCAAATGTTGATGTATATCGTGCTTATAAGTTGGCTTCAACCCCATCTTTTGCAGATCCGACAATAGCTTTACCTTACATCTCAATAACTGAACAGGATTTGGTGGATATGGAACTCTCTGAGACTGAACTAACAACAATGCATACGTTGAATTCCGGTTCCAAAGGTGCCATAAAAAGAAAATTCTTTGAGGCTGATGGCAAAGTTTATTTTAAGAGCGAAGATGTGCCGGCTGACGCAAAGAAAGTGGAAGAAGTGGAATATACAATTCTGAATATGTTCAGCATTAATTCCATTAAACAAAAAGGAAATCTTTGTGTGGAAGATGTTGAAGGTCTTTCTTCTAATAATGCATGGATTACAGGTAAGACTGGTGTATTCTATGGTATGAAGAAGAATATGGTAGAAATATTACCGTTTAATACTACGAACATAATCGATGTGAATCCGGGGCTTGCCGGTCAGCAGCATCCATCTTATTGATAGGTAAGTTTTTCTTGATGGTAAAAGGGGAAGGCGGGCGCATAATTAGGATGCACCGCCTTTTTCTTATCATTTTGAGAGGAAAAATATTCTATTTGTTCATTAGAGGAAACAATAACCTGATTAAAATACATTGATCATGAAAAAGATTATTCTTGTAGCCTGTTTGTTAGGGGTGGTTTCTTGCATACGAGCGCAACAAATAGCCTTCCCGGGTGCCGAAGGATATGGGAAATGGACTACCGGCGGACGTGGTGGGCGTGTGTTGACTGTGACAAATCTGAATGATAGTGGTGAAGGTAGTTTTCGCGATGCGGTGGAGCAAATGGGGCCTCGTATAGTGGTCTTTGCTGTAGATGGTACCATTGAGCTGAAATCTCCACTTCGTGTAAATAATGATAGTATTACTATTGCAGGACAATCTGCTCCGGGAGATGGTATTTGTTTGAAAGATTATCCGTTGGTAGTGAATGCAAGCAATGTTATTATCCGTTATATCCGTGTACGTGTTGGCGACCTGAACAATTTGGATAGTGATGGTTTAGGAGGAGGACGTTATGGACAGAAAAATGTAATTCTTGACCATCTCTCCGTAAGTTGGAGTATTGACGAATGTCTTTCTATTTATAAGACTGAGAATCTCACAGTACAATGGTGCTTGGTTACCCATAGTCTGAATACTTCGGTACATACTAAAGGGAGTCATGGCTTTGGTGGTATTTGGGGAGGGTATAAGGCTACTTTCCATCACAATCTGTTGGCAAATCATGCAAGTCGTAATCCCCGTTTTGCTTCTGTGGATGGTACTAAATGGGTGGATTACCGGAATAACGTGGTGTATAACTGGGGTTTTAAGACAGCTTATGGAGGTGGACATCATGCCGAGATTAATATGGTGAATAACTATTATAAACCAGGGCCTGCTTCACAGCATCATCGTCTGCTTGATGTGGCGGAAGATGGTACCGGGCGCTATTATGTGGTCGGCAACGTGATGGAGGGGGATGATGCTGTGACATGTGATAACCATAGTGCCGTAGCGGATCGTCCTGGAAAATGTTATATACCCGGCAATAAGAGTGCCGGACCGAACTCCGGTATCTCTATCGAAGCTATCCCTGCTCCGGGTGAAGAGTGTGCATCCTGTCTAACTGACTCTCCCTTTCCATGTGAGCCTATTAATGAGGATACGCCTGCCATAGCATATCAACGGGTTCTGGAGTCTGTGGGGTGTAGCTTTGCTCAAGATACCTATGATCGTGAAGTTTTACTTCAGGTAAAGAAAGGGATTGGCACATTCGGTACAAACGGTATTATCGACTCACAGAAGGATGTGGGCGGATGGCCTGTTCTGAAAGTAGGGAAAGCATTGAAGGACAGTGACGGGGATGGTATGCCTGATGTGTGGGAAAGTAAGCATGGATTAAATCCTCACAATGCTTTGGATGCATCTGATTATACGCTAGATGGAAATTATACCAATGTTGAAGTTTATCTAAATGGTTTAGTTCAGTAAGTTGAGAACTGCTGATGAAGGTTAGTGGATGAAGAGGTGGATGCTCATTATGAGTATGCCGCCTCTTTTTTTTGTAAAGAACTATGATGAGATTCTTTTGTGCTAATGCAATATACCTATTAATAGCGATTGCGGCGTATACTCCTATCTGATACTCCGATTAGAAATTTACCTGCATATAGCGATTGTTTTGCCTCCCTTTTATAAAGACCTTTGCAGCGATTTATTAATCGTATAAAACTCTTTGTAAATTGAAAGCAAATATAATAAAACTCTCCGTTCTCGTTGTCTTGTTAATTTCCTCATTATCTGTCTTTTCACAAGACAAAGCAATGATCTCCGGTAAGATACTGTCTACTGAGAAGGAAATCGTTGATTTTGCGACTGTCTATCTGAAGGGTACCAGTTATGGTGGAACTACCAATCAGGAAGGTATTTACCATATAAAAGCACCCGCCGGTAACTATACATTGATCGTGTCTGCCATCGGCTATAAGACAGTGGAGAAACAAGTGAAGCTGATTGCAGGGGAGCGGGTGAAACAGAATCTCACGATTACTCCCGAGACACAGCAGTTGGACGAAGTGACCATTGTTTCTACAGGGGTGACCCGTTTGAAGAGATCAGCCTTTAATGCAGTGGCTGTCGATACGAAAGAGTTACAGAACACTACTAAGAATCTGAGTGACGCCTTAACCAAGGCACCGGGTATGAAACTTCGTGAATCGGGTGGTGTGGGTTCGGATATGCAACTCATGCTGGATGGATTCAGTGGAAAGCACGTTAAAGTATTCATTGACGGTGTACCGCAGGAAGGCGTAGGAAATTCTTTCGGACTGAACAATATTCCTGTGAACTTTGCCGACCGGATTGAGGTCTATAAAGGAGTGGTACCTGTGGGATTCGGTACCGATGCTATCGGTGGGGTCATCAATATTGTAACTAACAAGAAACGTCGCCGCTGGTTTCTGGATGCCTCCTATTCTTATGGCTCATTTAATACACATAAATCATACGTCAACTTCGGACAAACCTTCAAGAATGGTTTTACTTATGAAATCAATGCTTTCCAGAATTATTCGGATAACGACTATCATGTAGAGGCACCGGTAGAAGATTTCGAAACCGGCAGAATTGACAGGGATAAGAAGGTACGTGTAAAGCGCTTCAACGATACGTACCATAACGAAGCCATTATCGGAAAGATTGGTTTTGTAGATAAGGAGTGGGCGGATCGTCTGTTGCTGGGTTTCACCTATTCGCACATGTATAAGGATATACAGACCGGTGTCCGTCAGGAAATCGTATACGGTCAGAAGCATCGTAAAGGTCATTCACTGATGCCTTCATTGGAATATAGCAAGCGTGACCTGCTCACCAAAGGTCTGGATGTGGCACTGACCGTCAATTACAATAAGAATGAAACCACTAATGTGGATACTGCCTCATACAAGTACAATTGGTATGGGCAGAAGGCGCTGATGAACTCTCCCGGTGAACAGTCTTATCAATATTCACGGGCGGACAATAACAATTGGAATGGTACGCTGACTGTGAACTACCGCATCAATAGGGTACAGATGCTGACTTTCAATCATGTATTGAATGCTTTCCACCGTTCTAACACCTCGCTGCTTGCCAAGGAAGAGCAAAAAGAGGCTATCGCCAAGGAAACACGCAAGAATATTTCCGGCCTGTCCTATCGCCTGATGCCGTCTGAAAACTGGAACTTCTCCGTATTCGGCAAATATTACCACCAGTTTGTAGGAGGGCCGATGGCTACATCCAGTAATCAGAGTGAGTATGTGCGCACTACTCGCGATGTGAGTTCCATGGGTTATGGTGCAGCCGGAACCTATTTCATATTGCCCGGCCTTCAGGCCAAATTGTCCTATGAGAAAGCCTATCGACTGCCTACTATTGAAGAAATGTTCGGTGATGAAGACCTGGAAATGGGAGATATCGGCATCAAGCCTGAGAATAGCGACAACCTGAACCTTAACCTCAGCTATACCCGGACATTCGGGAAACACTCCGTATATGTGGAAGGAGGCTTGATATACCGTAATACAAAAGACTATATTCAGCGTAACATTGCCGACCTGAGTGGAGGTAAATCAGCTGCTACTTATATAAATTATGGTAAGGTGTTGACGAAAGGCTTTAATGTTTCCGCCCGATATGGTTTCGGAAGATGGCTGAGTGTTGGAGGAAACTTTACGCAGATGAACGTGCGTGACAACATGAAGACCTCGATCTCCAGCAGTGCGGCCAATCTTGCCTATAAAGAGCGTATGCCCAATCTGCCGTATATGTTTGCCGATTCGGATGTGACGTTCTATTGGCGCAACCTTTGGAAGAAAGGTAATACGCTGACGGTTTCCTATGACAACCAGTATCTGCATAGCTTTACTTATTATTCATCTAATATCGGATCGAATAAGAACGATTATGTGGTGCCTAATCAGTTCTCGCACAATCTGGCGCTTTCTTATAGTCTGCGCAACGGACGGTATAATTTGTCGTTTGAGTGCCGCAATTTTACGAACGAGAAACTGTATGACAACTTCAGTCTTCAGAAGCCCGGGCGGGCATTCTACGGGAAAGTGCGTGTGTATTTTGGTAATTAAAGATTCATAGATTATATAGTTTAGATTAAAATTAAAGGTAAAAGTAAGATGAAGAAGAATAACTTTTTGACTGGATTTTTTGCAACAGCAATAACCGGACTGGCGCTGACTGCATGTACTGACAATGAGCCGAGCCCTGGTGGTGGCACCGAAGGTAGAGGTGAGTATGTGATAGCATCCTCAGTGACAGCTTCGGGAAATACTACGAACGTTCTGCTGACTTCCGAAACATTGGATAAAGGAACGGTTTCCGCCATAAACAATGGCCTTGTGAATGACGGTGCGTCACAGTGGATATTTTATAAAGATCAATATCTGTATGGTTTGACCTACAATCAAGGTAATGCCGGTACTACCCGTTCATTCGTCATGAACTCAAATTATGAAATGGTGGCACGGTCGGGCGAGTATGCAGTGAAGCGGTTCACCAGCTATGGTATTTACGGGGGATATATCATCACTTCTTCTACAGGTGACGGATATACGGGGTATGCCGATGATAACGGTTACTTACCTAAAACATTCCTGCTTTCTTATCTGGATGTAGAGGCCGAAACTTATAAGACCAATGACACTCAAAATAAGGCCTATCTCTCAGAGAATTTCCTGGGAAATGGTGAGTTTGTGACGCTGGCTGGTATTTTGCAACACGGCAACAAGATTTATAGCGCAGCTGTTCCGATGGGGCTGAGCCAGTATGGCGCAGCGTATAATAATGGCGAATGGGTGTTACCGGGTAATCAAGACCTGATAAAAAAGGAAGACGGTGGCTCAAACAGTAGCAGCTATAAAAAAGGAGAGTTGCAATGGACGCAATATCCGAATGAATGTTGGGTAGCTATCTTCGATGATGAGACTCTTACCAGCAAGAAACTGATCAGTACAGATAAAATCAGCTATGCTTGCGGACGCAATAAATCTCAGTATTACCAGACAATCTGGGAAGCAGACAACGGTGATATCTACGTTTTCTCTCCCAGTTTTGCAAAGACGATGGATGATGTGCGCCAACAGACTACTTTGCCTGCCGGTGTAGTACGTATTCCTAACGGCACGGAAGACTTTGATGATTACTATTGTGATCTGGAAGCTCAAAGTGGCGGAAAATCTTTCCTCCGTTGCTGGCACATTACGGGTGACTACTTCCTGATGTTGATGTATGACCGCCCTTTGACTGAAGAAGATTTTACTGCGAATCAACTGGCCATCTTCAAGGCAGGCGACAAGAAGCTGACTTATGTAACCGGCTTGCCTGAGACTAATTTGATTTCCGGTTTCGGCAACGCGCCTTATACCGAAAATGGCAATGTTTATCTGACTGTAACGACAACCGAGGGTTATCCTGCCATCTACAAGATCAATCCGTCGAGCGTCACTGCAACGAAGGGAGTTACCATTGAAGCTACTCAGATCAGCGGTGTGGGCCGGTTGACACCTACTAAATAAGCGCAAAACATTCATTGATTATAATTAGGGATAAAGAGCCTGCTGGTATGTGCCGGCCAGGCTCTTTTTTACGAACTTCATAAATTGACATAATGAGAAAGATATTCCGTAATATACACTTGTGGCTTTCCGTTCCTTTCGGGATACTGATTACGTTGATCTGCTTTTCGGGTGCAGCACTGGTATTCGAGAAAGAGGTGATGGAACTTTGCCATCGTGAGCTCTACTTTGTGAAAAAGGTTGAGGCTGCTCCGCTACCCATGGAGCAATTGATGACTAAAGTGGCGGCAACCTTGCCCGATAGCGTGTCAGTGACCGGCGTTAATATTTCGTCTGATCCTGAACGGGCTTACCAAGTCACGCTTTCCAAACCTCGTCGTGCATCTATGTATGTGGATCAGTATACGGGTGAGATTACGGGGAAGTATGAACGGGCGCCCTTTTTCAACTTTATGTTCCGGATGCACCGTTGGTTGCTGGACAGCATGAAGCAGGATGGCGGCATCTTCTGGGGGAAGATGATTGTCGGCACCAGTACGTTGATGTTCGTGTTTGTACTGATATCAGGTGTAGTCGTCTGGTGGCCGCGTACGCGCAAGGCATTGAAGAACAGTCTGAAGATTGTAGCGAATAAAGGTTGGCGTCGTTTTTGGTACGATTTGCATGTGGCGGGCGGAATGTATGCACTTGTATTCTTGCTAGCTATGGCTCTTACAGGATTGACGTGGTCTTTCCAGTGGTACAGGACAGGATTTTATAAAACCTTTGGCGTGGAAGTGCAGCCCAGTATGGGGCACGGCAACGCGGCGGCCAATTCGACTGCCAAAGGCGGTAAGCGGGAGGGTAAACCGGAGGGTAGGGAAGGCCGTGGCGCACACAGGTATTCTCCTTATACTAATTGGCAACAGGTATATGAACAGTTGGCCGAGGCAAATCCAGACTACAAGCAGATTAGTGTTTCCGACGGTTCTGCCAGTGTTGCTGTCCCCCGTTTCGGTAACCAACGGGGAACAGACCGTTATAAGTTCAATCCCCGTAATGGCGAGATTACCGAAACTACTCTCTATAAGGACCTGGATAACTCCGGCAAAATCCGTGGCTGGATTTACTCCGTGCATGTGGGCAGTTGGGGCGGTATGCTGACGCGGATACTGACTTTCGTTGCAGCATTGATAGGCGCAAGTCTTCCGCTGACCGGATATTACCTGTGGATACGTAAGAAGATAAAACGGAGACCGGCATCTCCTAAGTTCCTTTCTGTGGAAGATTAGCGTATTTTTCTGCAAAGGTTTATTCTTTCCACCACGGTGGAAAGAATAAATAGATACTACATTTTTCCCTAACAGTCGTAAAGGAAAGAGATAAAAGTGCCGGTTCGGCAGCTTAACTCCCGTGTATCCTCTCTTTTTAGCGAAGTATAGTTGTTTTTCCAGCGATATATATCGGATAGTTTTTGGTATTTCTTTTCGGTTATGAGCTAAATGATAATTCCAATATTAAGTAAATAGAGTATCTCAATTCCCCTCATCCCTGTCTCTTATACACATCTGACGCTGCCGA
>ENA-OXET01000582-OXET01000582.1-human-gut-metagenome-genome-assembly--contig:-NODE-582-length-14331-cov-7.088190_pt1 | contig 14331 bp, 22 predicted proteins | sample MGYA00249831_ERZ652256 | MGnify/ENA primary metagenome ERZ652256 (study PRJEB26925, sample SAMN05826983) | human gut metagenome | biome: ENVO:2100002; feature: ENVO:00000062; material: ENVO:00002003... | reverse complement strand
TCTACACAAGGCTATTCGTCGGCAGCTTCAGATGTGTATAAGAGACAGATATAATGCAAAATCAATAGATAACAGCATCGAGGCAATGAATGAGAGCTGGGGATATAATTAAGAAAAAAAGAATTGAACTGGGACTAACTCAAGCTGAATTGGGAGCAATGGTCGGCTTTTCGCAACAATCCATTACAAAATTTGAAAAAGGCGAAAGGACCATTGATGAAAATAAAATTTATCGCTTTGCCAAAGTATTAAAAATAGATCCAGCCGAATTTGTTAATGGTTCAAACGCCAATGGTTCATCAATAACAACCATTAATAAGATTGGCTTCGTTGAGGCCGGAAACTGGCAGGAAGCTTTTCAACTTCCTCAAGATGAATGGGAACCTGTTTGTTATGAAATGAACGATAATATAAAAGGACTTCATATTTTCGCGTTAGGTGTACGCGGAAATTCCATGAACCGCATTTTTCCCGCCGAAAAAACGACTTTGATATGTATGGACATAAATGATTTTTACAATTTGAATGCAGACGGCGTGCAAAACGGTGACTATGTTATTGCTCAGCGCATTTCATCAGACGGAAAATATGAGGCCACCGTTAAGCGTTTCACGCGAGTTGACGAAAACACCGTTATCTTGTCTCCGGAATCGACAGACGAATCCTATAAGCCAATTGTTATTACAGCTACCAATGCTAATGATAATGCGGGTTATGAAATAAAAGCCGTCGTTATTGATTACCAGATGAAACTCAAAAAATTATGAGGATATATAAATGACATCAGAAGTTATCATAAAGAACAAATCCGGAATAGTTTTAGCTGCAGATAGTGCTGTTACAATATCGCAAGGTTCAATACAACAAAAAGTTTATAATACTGCAAATAAGCTTTTTAGTTTGTCAAAAGAATATCCTGTTGGTATTTTAGTTTACAATAACGCAGCAATTAATGAAATTCCTGTTGAAATTATTATAAAAGAATTTCGTGCACAACATGGAAAGAATAATTACGCAACAATTTCCAAATGCAGTGAAGCGTTTAAATCCTTTGTTGAAGATTTTGTAAAATCCCATACCTCAACAGATAACAGAAAAATACAACTGTGCACTTACTTTCAAGAATATTTGAATTACTTATCTATGTTGATAAATAACGTTTCAGCAAATGTTGCACAAATTTATGATATTATAAAAGACCAAGAAAAAAATTTAGAAGATATTATTACTCAACAAAAAAGACAACGTTTTGATTCTGACGATATTAATCAGTATTATGAAACATTAACCTCTAAACAATTAGGTCTTGATCTTTTTAATCTGCGTTTGGAATTAAAACTTACCAAAGAAGATGTTAAAAAATTATTTTTTCTTTACTTGAGTTTCATCAATCACATTACAGGCTTTGCTATTTGTGGTTATGGTTCATCAGAAATTTATCCTGCCATATCAAAGATGGAAATTATTGGTTTAATTGGTGATAATTTTTACATAATTAATGATGAAAATATCGTTTCATCAACCAGTTGCGGTATTGTTCCTTTAGCTCAAAGAGATATGATGGATACTTTTTTAAGAGGTGTTTCTGATTCTGTTTTACAACAATTTCAAAAAATGTTGAATGAAACGGTAGATAAAACCCTCAATGAAATTCAAGCTGTTTTTAAGCTTCCAGATGAAATATTTCTTACTTTATTAGACAACATAAAAAAAGATATTGTTGCTAACTTCGGACTTGATGATTATATAAACCATGTTCAAATATCTCCTAGACTTGATGCTCTGAATAACCTATCAAAAGAAGAAATGGCTGAGCTTGCAGAGTATTTAATAAAACTTCAGGCCATTAATTATAAGGTTTCTAACAATCTTGAACAGGTGGGCGGACCAATTGATGTTGCAATTATTTCAAAACATGATGGCTTTATTTGGAAACAAAGAAAACTATATTTTCCTGCAGATTTAAATTTTCATTTTTTTGAAAATTACTTTAAATAAATTTGTTTTTATGGCATAATATTTGCATAGTATGCATTAAAAGGAGACAAAAATGCAAACATTAACATCACCTCAGAGTTATACGTATAGTTATTCTTGTGCTGACCAGTATATTGACAGAAAAAGCTCTGAAATCGCTGATACTATTTCTAAAAAAGTCATTGAAGCGATAAAAGAAAGCAAATCAGATGAAGAAACAACATCTTCAAAAGAATTTAAATAGTTTTTGAATGAATCAACTAAAAGAAGCCATACTGATGGCTTCTTTTTTTTGTATTTTTCCAAAATATTTTAACAAGACCTTAATTTTGCATATTTATTCGTTATTTTTTTACATTTTACAAATCTCTCCAGCAAAGCCAAATGTCGTGGTAAACAGATTTATAATACACTCTCCGCTTATTAAACCAAACTTGCATCCTTGCCATTTTGCTAGGGCTAAGCTTGGAGTTTTCTGCAAGACATGTAATAATTCCATATTTTACAATAACACTAAATTGTATTTTAACTTCAGGATCAATTACTACATAATGTATTATTTTATATTGACAATATTACTACAATATGTATTATTTTATTAGATAAACCTAAAAGGAGGATGTCTAATGAATAATCTAACAGTTCACATTGAAGCCAAAGTTAAACAGGCCGAAGATAATATTAAAAACTCTTATCGGCAGTATATTGACGATATCGAAGGCCTTAAGGCCCTGATGCCGGAAGAACAACGTTATATCATTAATGAGTTGGCTGCCGAAGCTGACCGCAGACAGGAACGTCTGCTGACTATCGCCGGCATTTATTTACGCCCGTATGTAACCGCGCATATCCGCACGATTCTGGCCTTGGAATCGGCAAACGATACACTGCCCGCTTCGGACAAAACGGCATAAGGAATCTGCCATGGAAAGTTCAAGCGCTTTAGAGATATGCATTTCATCGTTGGCCGAAAAAGTTTATGCCCGGAATGACAACCGATATAAATTCACGTTAAACGAACTCATTGCCGAGGTGCAAAGCGAAATTCGGATGCGCAAAAATGTATATGCCAAACACGTCATTGCAAAGACCAAGACCATCGGCGAGGCAAACAAGAAAATTGCGGCTATGGCTGAAATTGAGCTTCTGCTGAAAAATCTGCGCGACGGCCACATTATCCGAACCGACTGCACGCTCTTCGGCCATCCGATATTGATCGAATATCACGGTTTGCGCAGCCCATATCGGGAAGAAAACCTAAAAGAGCACTTAAAACTTATATTTGAAAAGGCAAACGACAATGGAGATAGATTTTAGAACCCCTCGAGAGGCAATCATCTATGAAATCGGCCTCCAAACCGGCATCATCCAACGCGAGAAGGAACTGCAAGCCGGAAAAGTAAATTCAACCGACGAATCTGCCAATTTCATCAGCAAAATTCAAAAGCAGATAGATCTCATCATCAACGTTATCAAAGGCATTTAGGGAGATAATCAATGATTACGAATGAAAAAATCAAAGCAATTGCCAATCTGACGCGGCTGAAAATCATTAAAATTCTGGATAAAGCGGAAGAACTGAGCGTCGGCGAACTGGAGCTTAAGTTAAAGATGTCACAGTCGGCAATATCGCAGCATCTGGCAATCATGCGCGCAGCCGGTTTGGTTAAGACCCGCCGTCAGGCTCAACAAATCTTTTATTCCGTTCAGGACGAAAAGACGGCTGCCACCGCAACCATGCTTCTGAAATGGTAGGTGCACATGGAAGAAAAATTAAAAATTTTGCATTTGCCGATGATGTATGAATGGTTTGATAAAATCGCGTCCGGCGAAAAAACAACCGAATATCGTCAATGTTCCGACCACTGGAACTACTTATTTACCACCAAAAAATATGATTTAGTCCGCTTTCAGCGCGGTTTTTACAAGAAACCGGCGACGATGTTGTTCAAAATTAAACAAATTCACAAATGGCGCGGCGCCAACGACTTAAATCAGGCGGAAGTCTGGGCCATTGAACTCGGCGAAAGGATAGACTGATGAAGCTTGTTGAAATTAAAGACGTCCGTCCCGGACAGGTGTTAGAGCGAGATCATTGCCTTTTCGTAATCGAAGAGAGAACCGGCGCGCACAACTTCGCCGTCAGCCTCTATTGCCACAATCACAAGCCTGCTCCGGACGATGCTTATGAGGAGCAATCAACGCGAGAAAGGAATATTGCAACATTCGATGATTGCGAAATTATCGGTAAAATCGGCATTACCCACCGCATTGAGGGCAATAGGCTTGTTGAGATTCCTCGTTCTGCCGGGTTTCAAACTGACGACGTTGTAAAATTCAAATGGGATCCGCGGCTTTATGTCATCAACCGCGAAATCGACTTCGGCATTAAGAAAACCCACCCGGATAATTCCTGCTTCGAGGCAACCAACGACCTCTATGGCAGCCGCCAACTGGTAGATTTTGAGCTTAAGCGTATCGGCATCCTCGGCGTTACCCACGAATTTGTCAACGATCGGGAGGCAGAATAATGAGTTTAATGGATGATTTTAACGCTGGTAAACTTTACGGCTGGTATTTTTGCAAAGTTTTAATTGACAACAAAAATCATGTCTGCCCGGTTTTCGTTTCGAAAAATGAAAACGATTTTGAAATTGGAGAAGTCCTAGCTCCTTGTGATTATAACCATTTTGTTGAACTCACCCAAAAGGTCGAACAGTTAAAAGATAAGGTCGAGTGGGAAATTAGCAAAAATAAAGCATTAGAAAAACAATTAACCGGAGCCAAGGAAGGAATTAAAAAAGATAGAAAAGCACTTGAGTTGATGTGCGACAGTAACGATGAACTACGTGCTCTGCTGAAAGAGTGTGCGGAGTATATTGAAGGAGATATTGAGTTCCGAGACGACGATGATGCAATGTATTGTCGCGATATTTTAACCCGTATCAACGCCGCTATCAATGGAAATGAAAGGCCTGACAATGGTTAAGCAATTCAAATCTCCTCAGAGCTATACTGTTCTTAAAATGTCGTTATTTGAATGTACATCCATTTTCAAAGGTGGAGCCGGAATTTGCGACAACTGCGGAATCGCCGTTTTGGAAGGTTATTATGTCCCGGTGTTAAATCATTATCTCTGCCCGAAATGCTATCAGAATTTTACCCAGCGCACCCCTTATTACCCGGAAGACGCTCATTTTGAAAGTTACCTGGCTGGATTATGTCTCAAAACGCATAAAAAAACTCGGCCTTTCCCTACAACAAACGGAGACAGAATAATGTTAAACAATCAATATATCTTGATGGACACCAAGCCGGAGATTGATGTTGTCTTATTCTGCGGCGGCGGAGAATAAACATGTTGACAATTCAATCGGGATACAGATATACTGGAAGCCTAAAAACAATTACACCGGCTTTCACACCCCGTCAGCGTGTCTTTTTTATGCCTATGGCGTGGATGAGAGCTGAAAATAACCAATATCAGCCAAAGCATTGTGTAATTGCTTTTAGTGAGTCCACGCCACTTCTCATTTTAAGGGCGTTTCTAAGAAAGATTACACAAATGACAAACATTATATCTGTATACAATTTCAACAACAATAAAATCCGCACACAATCTGTTGACGGCAATCCGTGGTTTTGCCTGCTGGATTGCTGCAAGGCTCTTGGCATTAAAAATGCTGCTACTTCTGTTAAGCTGTCAGAAGCTGGAGTAGGCAAAACCTATTGCAGCTATGATAGTGGCAAAAAAGAAATCACAATCATCAACGAACCGAATCTTTATCGCCTGATATTCCGCAGCAACAAACCGCAGGCGCAGGCCTTTGCCGACTGGGTGTATTCCGAAGTTCTTCCTTCTATTCGCAAAACCGGCGGCTATACCACCGCCTCTTCCCCGTCATCCGCGAAGGCAGCGCCCTCTCTGTCATGCTCCGGCTTGACCGGAGCATCCACCCTGCGGCAGGAGCTGGCCGCTCTGACTTCAGAATCGGCCACCGATGCCGATATGCAGGACATGCGCAACCTCATTGCCGCGCTGATGAATAACATCATCGACGGCCGGGTCAAAAACCAGTACCGCCATCTGGTCGATGAAATCGCCGCTCTGCGCGCCAAACTCGACACCATCCGCAAAACCATCGCTTAAAGGAGAAAGCAGCATGACCTGTGATTTACATAAACAAATAAAAGACTACGAAGACACCCTTCGTTATTATGCACGGAAAGAAATGTATATTGAAGAATTTGCCGGATATGATTTGGATACCGCCGTTTATGATACAAAAATCAATCCCAACAACAAAGCCAAGAATGTCTTAGAAAAATACGGGAAAGGAGTAGATGATGAATGATAACGGATTTATGACACCGGAAGAAATGAAGAAAAAGCTTGGGTTAGATCCCTACACCGACAATCGAACTCTTAACAAATACGTCCGGCAGGGCCTATTGGAAGTCAAACCTTATTCCCGGAAAACGAAACTTTACCGCGAAGTTAACGATAATAAGCCTAATCCTGAAACTGAAACCAGTTTTGCCAACGATGACTGGATAATTGATGAAGCGATCGCGCGATAAAATACCTTACCTCACGGCTAAGAAGATAAAAGGAGGCAAGACGGCTTATTATTTCAACCTTCCGAAACGCTTAATCCCGGAAGGCTGCGATATGAGGCCGTCTTATGCCCTTGGCTGTGACTATTTATCGGCCTGCGAACAAGCCATTAAATTAAACCGTCAGCTTAATGATTTTCGTAAATATAAAGATAACCTTCGGGAAAAATCTTTAATGTTTGTTTGGACGAACTACAAAGAAAGCCGTTTATATAAAAAATTAAGTGAAAGAACTGCCAAATCATACGCATACGCAATTGAACGTCTCTGCAAAATAAAATCCGGCAGCAGCGGCACAGCCTTTAAAGACATTCCATTGGATAAATTTGATTATGATTCCGCATATAACCTTTATGAGAAGTTTGTCGGACTTTTCAAGCAGTATCAAGCAATGTATTGCATCACGGTCTTACGTCTGCTTTATAATTTCGGATTGAATAAAGGTTACTTTACCAGAAAGAATCCGTTTGAAAATTTACGTATTACCAAACCAAAGCCCAAAAAGAAAATTATCCCGGCGGAACATATACATTTATTAATTACCAAAGCTTACGAGCTGGGCTATGCTTTTGTCGCTCTGGCAATAGAACTTAATTTCTATCTGGCTCAGCGACCGGCTGATGTACTAAAATTGAGGAAACAACATATTTATAAAAAAGGCAAAAACTACTTTTTTGACATTATTCAAAATAAAACCGGCAAAGAAGTCCGAATTCCGATACCGCCGCATCTAGTTGATAAAGTTCTCGCACAAGAAGATTATATTATTTGCGATGATTACGGCAATTTTACCGTCGAACGTTTTTCCGATTATTTCAAAAAAGTGCGCGATGCCCTTGGTTTTGATTATGTTTTCAAAAATATGCGCCATACGGCCAGCACCGCATATGCTGAAGCCGGCGTTACTTCTGCAGCAACAATTTCCATAACCGGACATACCAACGAAAAAATATTTAACGAAGTTTATAAGGCCAACACTGACACGTTGAGTTTAAGAGCATTAAACAAGCGATTAAAAGCAGAAAGTCAGAATAATAAAAAAACAGAGTCAGAATGAAAATTTATTATTGTTATTTTTCAATACATTAGAACAAACAAGTAACAGACTTAAAATCTGTTGTCCGCAAGGACGTGCCGGTTCGATTCCGGCCTAGCGCACCAGATTTTATGCTTGAATATCAAGCACTTAATTCAAGAGCCAAGGCTTTAATGCTAAGGCTCTTTATTTTTGAGAATTATTGAAAAACAAATGCTTACAGTTTTGCTTTCATAAAAACAGTTATGGGAGAGCAAAATGTTTGAAAAGTGTATGGCAAACTGTATGGCAAATAAAATTTAGGTAACTACATACCTTTTTACACTAAAATAAAAAAAATCAAGTGAAAGGCGGATTTATTCCGCCTTTCTATTTTACATAGGCGTTTTATCTGTCCCTTGACACATTCCGCGCCATATTTCTTCAAAATCTACATTATCTCCTTCTATTATAGTAAATTCAATAGTTCCTGCGGAAAGAAAACGTTTATATCCCGTCATCCCTCCAAAACTATTTTTGGCATTTACCTCACCGCAAACTGTTGGAGCGCCCCCAACACTTGCACGAATAAAATATAAATTTCTGAATTTGGCAGAACTTGGGTCTTTAAGCCTTGATTTAACTAATTCTTGCCCTTTTGCCACCCAGATAGCTTTTTTCCCATAGTCAGAAGCATAACTAAATGACGCCCCTAACACAATAAAAAGAAAGCATAACAAAATTTTTTTCATTTTATTATCCTTAATATCCGTAAGCTCTTACACAATCACGAGAAAACAGAATGAAGTGCTTTCTACTGTAATCGTAGTTCGTGACCTTATTAATGTCGCCGTTTTTAATGGCATCCACTAGCTTAACATCTCCGAACGGACCAACCAATCCAAACAAAGAAATGGAGCAACTTTCTCCTTCTTTAATCATTGCTGATTTAGAAAAATCAATATCTTTCATTTCGATTGTATGAACCACAGGGGTCTGTGTTACAGCACAAGCAGAAAGTGTTGTGGCGCAAGCTAAAGCCATCAATAATTTTTTCATTGTAGTCTCCTTTAGTCAAAACATCTCGTAATTGAGATAACTAAGACTAGACACAAAATAAGGAGATGTCAACAAGAAATAAACTTATGCAGTATAAGAACAAAAAAATAGGGCGATAGAACACTTCCTTTATACTTTATTGTTTTACATTAAAGTTTGATGCTTTCTCTATGGCATTATCGAATAATGTTGGTTCATTCTGAGGTAAATATTCCTTTTCCGACTGTTTTTTTGTATTTTCTTCAAATTCTAAATCCAACTGTATAGGGGCTGTTTTGTATTTTTTTGTAAATAATTTATCAAATTCTTCCTTTGTATCTGAAATAGCCATTAATGCAGTTACTTCATGAATCTGTCTTTTTAGGTGTTCTCTTCCAATATCTTGTGTAAGAGACTGGTGCCACCTATATCTATAGTTACCTTTTTCGGTTTTACCTATTTTCTCTTTTATCTTATCAACTACACCTTCAGGTAACTGTTCATAAATATATTTTGTGGTCAATTTTCCAATAAAGGATGGTCTTGTTTTAATATACTTAGGAATAAATGGTAGTTTCCATAAACGAAAAACTTCTTTATAGAAATCATCTGTAAATGTAAGCTGCCATTTTAATATTTCATCTGCAATATAAGCATTTAATACTTTTTGGAGTTCAAAACGTTCTCGTTCATATTGATAACCAGTTGCTTCATCAATTAACGCAATTAAACCAACTCGAGCAAATCCTCTTATAAGAATTTCGCATTGGTCCGCAATGATTTTTTGACGTGGGGATAATTTTATATGTTTTCTTGCTTCTAAAAATGCGTCACAAATATCTGCAAGTACTGTTGCTTCGTAACCATTTATTTTTGAATTGCCTTTATAGCATTCAATAGGTTTATAGTGGCCCGCCTCCTTATCCTTGTAAATAAAGGGTTCTAGCGATTTTTGCCCTAAATATCTTTGTAATCTGGCCCCAGATGCTTGCCCGTCGTTTTCAATTTCATCAATCATTTTAAGAGCATTTTGCATTCCGCGACCAGATAGAACTCTAGTTCCGTCTTCTAATACATAACAAGGAATGACAGTATTTCCTAATGTTATTTCACCATCACAAATTACTTTTCTATCCTGCTCCATAGACTAAGTCCCTATATTTTGTCCTGACTCCCATATTTGAGAGTAAATGGTTAAAACGTTCCGATTCTTCATAATGTCTAGTATTGTATCTGAATACAAATTCATCAAGATATTTTTGCAGATGCTTCCGGGTTACTTGGTGGTAAACTCCAATTATTCCTCTCTTTAGAATACCCCAAAATCCCTCAATGGTATTTGTATATACGTTTCCATCAACATATTGCCCGACATTATGTCTTACTATTGAATGGTTGTAAAGTCTAGAAACAATGCTATATCCTTGCCATTCATCAGTATGTAGTCTGGCTGAACGTTTAACCCTCTTTAGGATTTCTTTTGTTAGTGTATGGGATTGAACATTATCTACGACAACAGCATTAACCTTTCCGCCCCGTTCAAGCATCCCCAACACAGGAGTTTTATCTTTGAAACTTCTTCCCTGAGATTGTTTGAATTTCTTATTACGGTGTCGGTTTTTGTTCTTTCCTCCTACATAGGTTTCATCAAGCTCTACATCATTATCTAAATCATTATTATTTTCTACACCAAAGCATTTTCTAATTCTGTGTAGCATAAACCAAGCAGTTTTTTGAGTAACATCAATATCTTTGGCTAGCTGAATAGATGATATACCTTTATTATGAATAACGGCGAGCCATACGGCAACAAACCATTTTCTTAAAGAGATTTTCGTTCCCTCAAACATACCTTTTGTTTTGACATTGAAGTATTTCCCAGTATTTGCACAACGGTATCTATTATTTTTGCATTTATAAACCCTTGATGTCGGGTCAAAGGGACTGACAACATTCCCCTTCCATCTCATTTTTGTAAGATAATCTATACAGGCCTGCTCATCAGGAAATGTGTCCATAATTTCGATAATTGAGTTGAAGTTTGTATCAATCATAGTACAAATTCCTTATAGAACTTATACTATAAATATACCATATTTTTACAATTTTTTCAATAAAATTGTGTACTTTCGTATATAGTTGCCAAAATTTATATCCAGTTGCGAAACAAAATTTTCTATTATAGAGTTGAATTGCCAAAAGTTAATAACAAGAGAAGATACAAAATTATCTCTCTTCACACTCAGGATTACTTTGAAGCTAAGGAAAGAATAAAGCAAATGTTAGCGGTGGAAGAACAATTTGTCAGATTACAAAGATTATTTAACAATTTAATCTTTGAAGACAGCACTATTGACCCGAATGTCGCTGCTATCATCTCACCTTTTGAGAAAAAAAGACTATCTAAACGCAACGATGTTAAAGATGTATCTGAATTATACTCTTTATATTGCAGTATGGCACAAGACATTAAAAATCTGACGGAAGAAAAACAAGCCTTAATTAAAAAGATTGAAAGCCTTGAGGGTGTCATTAAAGAATTTATCGGTCCGTTGAATACAATGATGGCCGAATTTAGTAATAGACAAGCTAATCCGATACAAGAAACTACAAGCCACACCATTGCAAAAGTCTTGGAATCTATGCTGTTATTAAAACAAGCGACTAATCGTCCTGTTTATCAAAACCGCAAAAAGCAAACTATTGTTAATTTACTGACAAATGCCGGACTTTTGCTTGAGGATGACTATTTAAAATTTCATAATGTCGAAATGATTGAAAAAATATCCAAAGACATCATTAACAATCCTTCACTCAAAAATGATGTCAAAAAGATGAAAGTTCGTTATCTGAAAGAATTGGCAACTTGCGGCCACAACATCAATCCTGACTTATACAAAGCCAATATCATTAACAATTTTCCACAAATTGAAAACACCAAACGGATTGATAAAAATCCACATTTGCCATACCGAAAAGAACAATTACTTGAGATGTTTAATCCTAAGCATACTTATTTTAAAGACAATCCGGACGCTTTCTGGGCTTGTATGATTGCTTTGTTTACCGGTGCCAGAATAAATGCTGCGATTACTCTTCAATATAAAGACATTTTGGTTAAAGACGGAATTGCTTATATCCAGTTTCGGTCAGATCACAAAATTAAGCAGCTTAAAAATGATGCTTCCGAACGCTTGGTGCCTATTCATCAACAGTTGCTTGACTTAGGTTTTATAGACTACATCAATAAACGAAAAGCAAAATTAAAAGCCAGCGATACCGATTTTATTATAAAGAAGTGCCAAACCAAAAGCGGAGAATATAATAATAAGTTTTTTACGCGCGAGTTGTCTCCGTTCTTTACAGACATAAAAGTTAAGACAGGCAATCACGACGGTTACGACTTCCATTCTTTCAGGAAAAATCTTAGTATTGCTTTGCAAGATGCCGGTGTCGGTGCGACTTATATTAACGACATAATCGGTTGGGAAGGCAAAACAACAATGGAACAGTCTTATTCCAACCATACATTAACGCAAATCAATGATGAGCTGAACAAATTCAGTTACGACTTCCTAAAGCCGCACTTTGCAAAATGGAAGAATATCATTAAGGCATAGGTATCTTTATCCAACCTTTGTAAATTTTAGCAGAGGTTGCCAGTCCGGAGCACCTATCTATGGCCTGCCTCTCCCATACTCGCCGGCTGGGACTTGCCTCCTCACCAGCCCACACCGGTTAGGCTTAAAAATGACTAACAAAAATTGAAAGAGGCCTTTACGTGCGAGGCTTAAAATGGTCATAGCCTTTTTCAGTAGGAATATTTTTAACTTCTTTTCTCATTTACCAAGAAGTTGGAAACCTATCGTCAACATATAACATCAGGTTAAAATTGCTTGTTATGATTTAATGACATCGATGTCACTTAATGGATAATTTCTGCTATTTTAGAATTTTTGCACGTAGAATTTTTGAAAAACGCAATTCTATAACATTGTATCATTAAACCGAAAATGATGTGTGCGAAAGCGTCAAATGCCATTATTTAAGCTATTTTTGACTAGCTCGGGATACAAGGAAGCTTTGAGTGCGTCCTTTGTTATTATTATACTCAAAATAAATAAAATGAAAAACAATAAATACTAATAAAATTAAATACTTAACAACACATAACATAAGAAAAAATAACTATAAAAAAGGTAAACTATATGTCCGGAATCGTGTATAAATTGCTATTTATCTATAGATGGTTGATGTCTGCTATATCTATTCAAAACATTTTTATAAACAAGTCTAAATCGACCCATAACAAACAGATTGCAACTGATATAAGCAAACCTATACCAAATCCAACAACTGAATCCTGCGGTCAAAAAACAAGATATTTACAATCTGATGATATTAAAAGCATTTTGAATAATTGGATAACCGTAATTTATCAACCAACACATTTTTTGACAATCCGTTTACCTGAAAATTGGTCTAATACTGATGAATTCAAATCAAACAGTCATCTAAGAATAATTATGAAGATTTTTGAAAGAAGTTTATTAGGCAAGCATTGGAATAAACATCATTTGCCTTTTATTGTATTTACAGAAAACGGGACATCTGACGACTGGCATTATCATATTTTATTAAACCAAAGCAAATTTGAAGAGCAAGAATTACAAAATGCTATTCTAAAAACAAATATAAAGTTGGGATTACCTGGTTATTGTTTAAAGCTTGATTTGATAGAAAAGCATTTAGACGAAGTAGAAAAATATTGTACCAAAGAGATGAAAGTTTATTTTGATGATAGATTTGATAGTAACCGGATGATTTTATCTCACGATCTATTCTATCTACCATATAATAACCATTGATTTTAACCTTGTGCCCTCAAGGGCAAGAGGTTGCTAAAAAAGTTTTTGACGTCAAAGACAATTTATTTTTACAACCTTTGACATAAGCATGTTAAAAGTTATTTTTCACAAATTAGAAACGGAAAAATAATTGAAAAAACTGTTTTACAAATCCCAAGAATCGCGACATTACAACATTATCAGATTCCTTTTGATAGTTATAACACATTGTAAATAGGTATTATTATGTTCAACCTTTGTAAATTTTAGCAGAAGTTCATTCAATCAACCTCATTTACAATTTTAATCAGGTTAATCTTTTGAATTTACATAAATATCTTGTTAAAACATATCCCATTGCGTCATAAACAGCCCAGAAACAAGCGGATTAGATAAAATAAGTAAAACATAAGCCCGACCTGAAATCAATCAAACCGGGCTAAATTATAAACTTTATCTATGGAACAGTTAATGTATTTTCTACTGAATTTGACATTTGGATAAACATCTGAAATTTTCTCAAAGCCTGACGAACAGAGGTATGGCTTCTTTTACCATAACTTGATTTTTCACCAGTTGTTTCATATTGAGGAAGGATAGAAGAGATATTTTCAACCAAATGAGCCAGTGTAAATTCTTCTTTTCTGCAAAGTCTTTCAATTCTCCCCATATAATCAGCAGCAGTCAAAGCAGAGTATTTATTTTCCAACAACCAATTTTCAAAATTCTTCAACATATCAGTATCTCCTTATCATAAAATTAATTAATAAAAACCGGCTCAGTACAAACCTGTCTCTTATACACATCTCCGAGCCCACGAGACTAGCGCTCATCTCG
>ENA-OXET01000566-OXET01000566.1-human-gut-metagenome-genome-assembly--contig:-NODE-566-length-14846-cov-5.805287_pt1 | contig 14846 bp, 10 predicted proteins | sample MGYA00249831_ERZ652256 | MGnify/ENA primary metagenome ERZ652256 (study PRJEB26925, sample SAMN05826983) | human gut metagenome | biome: ENVO:2100002; feature: ENVO:00000062; material: ENVO:00002003... | reverse complement strand
GAGATCTACACAAGGCTATTCGTCGGCAGCGTCTGATGTGTATAAGAGACAGGTTGTGCACGTAGAACACCTGGCCACCGCGCAACAGCTCACGTCTGACCGCAGCAGTGACCTGAGCATCCTCATACGCGCCAACGTAGGTAAGCACCGGCAAGCGGTCTTCCGGAGGCGTGGCCAACGTGGACATTTCACGAATGCCTGTAACGGCCATCTCCAGCGTTCGCGGAATCGGTGTTGCCGACAGACTCAGCACATCCACATTGGTACGCAGCGCCTTCAACGTCTCTTTGTGTTCGACGCCGAAACGCTGCTCCTCATCGATGATGACCAGTCCCAGATCCTTGAATTTGACCTTCGGTCCGAGCAGTTTGTGCGTACCGATCACCACATCGACGGAACCGTCTTCAAGTCCCTCGATGGTGTCGTTGATCTCCTTGGTGGTTTGGAAACGGCTCATCGCCCTTACTTCCACCGGAAAACCTTCAAAACGTTCGGTGAACGTCTCGAAATGCTGTTGCACCAGCAATGTGGTCGGCACCAGCACAGCCACCTGTTTGGAATCCTGCACCGCCTTGAATGCGGCACGTACGGCGATTTCGGTTTTGCCGAATCCCACGTCGCCGCAAATCAGGCGATCCATCGGCACGGGCTTTTCCATATCGGATTTGACTTCGTCGATGGTGGTCAGCTGATCAGCGGTTTCTTGGTACGGGAAAGCGTCTTCCAGTTCTTTCTGCCAAGGGGTGTCTTTGCTGAAGGCATACCCCTGCATACGTTGACGTGCCGAATACAGTTTGACCAGATCTTCGGCGATTTCGTGCACATGCTTACGTGCTTTCGCCTTGGTGGCAGCCCAGTCGGATCCGCCCAGTTTGTTGAGTTTTGGAGCGTCGGCACCGATGTATTTGCTGACTTGGTCAAGCTGGTCGGTGGGGATGAACAGTTTGTCGGCAGGTGCGCCGCGCTTGCTGGATGCGTATTCGATGACCAGATACTCGCGTGTGGTCTGGTTGGCGCCCGCTCCGATGGTACGCTGGCGCATTTCGAGGAACCTGCCGATGCCATGCTGCTCATGCACCACGTAATCGCCGGCTTTGAGCTCCATAAGGTCGATGGCCTTACGGCGACGTTTCGGTGTTTTTGCCTGTCCCGCGGCCGATGTACGTCCGGTCAGGTCGCGTTCGGTAAGCAGTGCGACTTTCGCGGCATTATCGACGAATCCGTCGATGGCACGCGATCTGATGCAGTCGAAGTTGGCGATTCCCGTTTCGTTGATGGCACGTTTGAGTCGAACAAGAGTGCCTTGCGCTCCTGCAGTGACGGTGACGGCATAGCCGGCATCAAGAAGACCTTCGATACCGGAAGCTGTCTTGGCCTCATCTCCGCGATATTCTCCAGGATTGGTGGCGTCGAGCTGAACGCGGCCTTCCCTACTGGAGTCCACACCGAAACTCGTAAGCTTCCATACGTCATGCCTAGAGAACACCAGTGAGGAAATCGTTTCCTCAAAATCGTAGAAATTCGCCTGATCGAATGTGATTGGAGCGCCGGCACCATGACCGGATGCAGCAACATGCCAACTGGCTGCAAGGAATTCATTAGCCGTTTTGGCAAGATCGTCGGCAGCGCGACGCAATTTTTCCGGATCGGACAGCATCACCAACGCACGCTTGGGAAGCATGCCCTGCACCGGTTCCATATCATCGACCAATGCGGGAAGCAACGATTCCATGCCTTCGACAGGAATGGCGTTGGCAATGGATTCAAGCATGTCTTCGGCGTTTGGAATGGAGCCGATCAGGGATTTCGCACGCACGCGCACCTTTTCGGTCAGCTGCAGCTCACGGCATGGCGTGGCCCAGACCATCGGAATGTCACTGCCATACGTACGCTGGTCGGATGCATGGAATTCCTTGATGGTATCGATTTCGTCACCGAAGAATTCGATACGAACCGGATGCGGCAATGTTGGAGGAAACACGTCGATAATGCCGCCTCGCACTGCGAATTCACCACGATCCATCACCAAGTCGACTCGAGTATACGCATTCTCCACCAGTCGATGCGACGCCTCATCGAGCGCCAACTCCTCACCTTGGGAGAACACCAGCGGCTCCACATCCCCCAAGCCCGCAACCACAGGCTGAATCAGGGAACGCACCGGCATGACGAGAATCCTGATGGGGCCAAACAGCTTGCTTCCCTCTTGAGGGTGCATCAGTCTGCGGAACACCGCCATACGGCTCGCCACGGTATCGGCGCGAGGCGAAAGACGTTCGTGCGGCAAGGTTTCCCACGCTTCAAGCTGTGCCACATCGTTTGGATCGCCGGAATACCACGAACGAATCGCCTCAACCATTTCCTCGGCCTCGCGCCCGGAAGCCACCACAAGCACAACCGGTCGTGTTCCCGCTGCCCCGGCAGCGAGCGCCGGACGCAATCCTTCGGGAACGCCAACGGTGATGCTGGGGTCTATGTCGGATTCCGGCACTTCGATCTCATCGGAAATCAGCGCACGAAAATCCTCATCGGTTTCGAGTACGTCGAGAATGCCAGCCAGCGAACCTGACGTTGGCAGTTGCACCGGTTCAGCGGCCATTGAACTGCTCCTGAGCCTTGGCGAGGCCGTTGAAGATGATGGTTTCCGCCGCGTCGGCACCGTCGGCAAGGAATTCCGGAAGCTGCTTGCGCTGATCCGGACCGAATCCGCCCAGCACCCAATTCACCGTGTTGTCGTGGGCGTGGGCGCCGCGTTGCGCATGACCGACTCCCATGCGCACTCGGGCATACTTTGGCGTTCCCAAGGCACGATCAATTGATTTGATGCCGTTATGGCCGCCTGCGGAGCCACCTGCCTTGACTTTGATACGTCCGAAATCAAGATCCATGTCGTCGTGAATCACCACAATATGGTCTGGTTCAATCTGATAGTAGGCACTGATGGAAGCCAACGCATTACCTGACTCGTTCATGTAGGTGAGCGGCTTTGCCAGGAAGAATTTGACGTTACGGCCAGACAGGTTCATCACGCCTTTGCCGAGCATGGCAAGCCCTTTATGGTCGGAAAAGTTGACCGACCAACGTTCGGCCAACAGATCGGCCGCCATAAATCCCATATTGTGACGGGTGCCTTCGTATTTGGATCCCGGATTGCCAAGTCCTGCGATCAACCAGAAATCAGATGCCATTGAAATCGTTCCATTCATTCATACATACGTTTGTGCGCGTTCATATTGCGTCACGTTGTCTCGTCTTGATAACCGCAAAGATTGTACTTACAGGTCGAGATACCAGTAACTCATGTCACGCATGGTGCCGGTGGAATCGGTGGCGGCAGTTGGCATGAGGCCAAACTGTGTAAAACCGAACCGTTTCATCAGTGCGATCGAACCGGCATTGTCTGCGAAAATAATGCCGCATGCCTTACGCATATTACGCTTTCGACATTCTTCAAGCAGTTTGGTGAGTGTGTACGTACCGACTCCCCTGCCCTGCCATTGCGGATCGATATAATAGGCGAGATCGGTGACGCCGTCGTATCCTGCGCGATCGTAGAAAACGGAAAGCGCGCTGAATCCAATGATCCGCCTCTCTCCGTCATCATCTACCGTTTCCGTGACAAACACCGCGTACGGATCATGATGCGATTCAACCCATGCTTTGCGCTGTTCGTATGTGCGTGGAGTTATATCGGCCGATGATCCACCTCGTATGACTGCAGCGTTGTAAATGTCGGTGATTGCTTGAATGTCGTTTTGCGTCGCGATGCGGTAGGAATACTCGATCATGTTTTTGAGCATACCGGGCATATGCAGAAGGCGGAAGACCGGTTCTCCATATGGAACCAGTCTCCCGCCTTATGCAAACAGCAATCGTACGGAACTTGTGCGGAAACTACTGCTCGAGTTCGAGCGCCTTGTTCAACGCTTCCTGAAGTTTCTTCTGCGCCTCGCCATAAGCGGACCAATCGCCTTTCTTCATGGCCGCGTCGGAATCCTTCATTGCCTGGGAAGCGTCGTTAAGCGCGCTCTTCAGACCGTTGCTCATCGTGCCGGAGCTACTACCGGTATTGCCGGAACTGCTGTCATTGCCCGAGTCTGTTCCAGATGACGAATCCGTGCCATCGGTTCCGGAAGAACCATCGGTGGAGGCATCGCCGTTGGTATCGGACGTATCAGTCTTGCCACTGGTCGAGCCGTCGACGTTTTCAGCATCGCCAGCGGATGCACCGGAGTTGCCGCCGAACACCTGATCGAGCGCTTCGTCCAACGTGTTGGCGAATCCGACCTGGTCGCCGAAGGCCACCAACACCTTCTTCAACAGCGGGAAACTGGTGGAACCGGAAGACTTGACGTACACCGGCTGCACGTACACCAATCCGCCGCCGAGCGGCAGTGTAAGCAGATTGCCTCGCTGCACATTGGTGGAACCGGATTCAAGCAAATTAAGTTCCTTCGACACGTCGGCCGACGCATTGAAGTTGTTCTGTGCCTGACCGGGGCCTGGCACATTGGAATCCTTCGGCAACTCCTGCAATCGAAGCGTGCCATAGTTCGCGCCGATCTTGCCTTTTTCGTGGCCCGCATCGGAATCGACAGACAGGAATCCCGTCAAAATCTCTCGAGTTGACGTGCCTGCGGGAATATACGACGACGTCAACGAGAACACCGGTTCGTTGGATCCACCGGTCTGCAGCGTCAAATAGTACGGCGGCTGCAGAATGTCGCGTTCCTGAGCCTGCTGGGATTCGGTCGGATCGACTGGAGTCTGCCAGAAATCCTCACCGGAGAAGAACTGGCTGGCGCTCGACACATGGTACTTGGTCAACAGTTCTCGCTGCACCTTGAACAGGCTTTCCGGGTAACGCAGGTGGCTCATCAGATCGCCGGAAATCTCCGACAACTGGTGGTACTGGCCGGGGAAGATCTTCTGCCATGCCTTGATCACCGGATCGGATTCGTCCCACACGTACAGGTCCACGGAACCGTCATACGCATCGACGGTGGCCTTCACGGAGTTGCGAATGTAGTTGGCGTTCTTCGAAGCCAGCTCACTCACCGTGGCCGAAGATTCCGTAGTGGAATCCTTGGAGGCTTCGCCCAGATCGGTCATCTGCGAATACGGGTAGGCGTCAGACGTGGTGTAGCCATCGACGATCCACTTGACACGACCATCCACGACCGCCGGGTACACACGGCCGTCAAGCGTCAGGTATGGCGCGACCTTGGCCACACGCTCCTTCGGGGAACGATCGTAGAGGATCTGCGATTCGGAGTTCACACGGTTAGAGAACAGAATCTGGTCGGAGCCGAAACGGATGGCATACAGCAGTCGGGAGAAGATATTACCGATCTTCGGGCCGCCATTGCCACCGAACGTGTTGGTGGCGCCTTCGGAACCGGTCGGGTAATCGAACTCCCACGACTGCGTACCTTCCGGAGCGCCCACGATCGAATATTCGGAAGCGTTCGGCGAGAAGTAGATACGCGGCTCGTACTGTTCGGATTCGGTGAGCTTGCCTTGGGTTGGAATACCCGCCTCGAAGAACTTCGGCTGGCCGTCGGCCGTCACCTTGTTGCCGTAGGCGGCCACCACACCATAGCCGTGCGTGTATACGGTATGGTCGTTGACCCAGTTACGATTGTCAAGACCGGCAAGGTCAAGTTCTCGTGCTGCGATCACCGTATCTTGGCTCACACCGTCGACCTCATATTTGTCGACGGCAAGAGTATCGGCAAACGTGTAATACTGCTTGGATTGCTGCAGCTGCTTGAATGTCGGGGAAACGATCTGCGGATCGAGCAGTCGGATCTGCGCGGTCGATTCCGCGGAATCAGCCAACGCACCAGCCTCGCCTTCCGTAGTGGCCTGATACTGTTCGGTCTTCACATTGTTCAGACCGTATGCTTCACGGGTGGCGTCGATATTACGTTGGATATAGGTAGATTCCATTTCCTGCGCGTTCGGATTCACACGGAAACGCTGCAGCAGCATCGGCCATGCCACGGTAAGCACCAAGCTCACCACAATGGCGGATGCGATGGCCACGGTCGGCACCTTCCACGCTTTAAGCGCTTCGGAAGCACGCACCGCAATCGGAGCCTGGCCTTCCAACGCATGCGACTTCATGATCCACACGCCGAGAATCACACCGAGAATGACGGTGATGGCAGCCATGATGAAGGTGACGGGAATCGTGGCGTTGACCGTGGTATACGTGGCACCGGTGATGCGGCTACCCTCCTGCGTGAGGTGGGAGAACACGCCAAGCACCTGATTCGTCGCCCATGCGAACATGTTGAGCATCAGCCAGATGCCGATCTGTCTACGCGCACGCTTGGTGATGTGGAACAGTCCACGACCATGCACTGGCATGGTGATTCGGATGCCGCCCATCATCACATGCGTGACGATGGAGAAGATGATGCCGGCAAGCAGCAGCAACGACACTGCCGACATGATCAGCTTCAAGCCAGGCAATACGAACACATAGAAACCGTTGTCGATGCCGAATTGCGGGTCGGTGGTGCCGAAACTCTGCGCGTTGAACATCAGCAGGATTTCAGACCAATTCGCATTAAACTGCGATCCGAACATCAAGCCGACGATCAATGAAATCACCACAGCCACACGACGTGCACTCTTTGAGCTCACGCCCTTGCCCACTTCGATGGTGTCGCCGTTAATACGAATCGTGGAACCATCGGCAGCATCGGGGCGAGCCCAGATCGCCAGCGACGCGGACAGGAATCCGACCGCGGCGATCAGCAGCGCATACGCCACCCACAGGCCTACCCTGGTACCCAACTGCGTCCAAATCACGCTTTGGAAGCCAAGCTGCGCATACCACATGACGTCGGTGATGAACTGCGCCAAGCCAAAGAACAGGCCGATGATGATGGCAAGCGCCAGCACCACACCGATTAGAATCTTGTTGCCGTTCGACGATTTGCGCGGACGGTTCGGCTGGCGTGTGATACGCGGACCGGACGGACCTCTTGGAGGCATGTTCGCCGAAGACCGGGCGGTGTTATCACCATCGGTTTCGACATTGAGAATGATGGGATCATCGTTGCCGGATTTATTGGCACGCTGCCCTTGGGAGCGGTTCGGACCGCTTTCTGGGTCGAACATGGGACCAAACATATCAAAAAAAGACATGCTAATAGCCTATCGACAGGCACGGAACGGCTTTATGCCGCTAGCCTAATGTTTACGCAATTCACGAACACGAATCCACCCGTTCTTTTCTTATGCGATCGTATTCGCCATCACCGGCATGTGATAGATAATGACACTATGAGGAGAGTTCACGTTCATTTCGCTCGTTGTGCTGCCGCACTGTGCGCCATCGCACTGCCGCTATCGTTCGCTGGGTGTTCATCCAGCGCGAGTTTGAATGCTGGCTCCAACCAATCCGAGCAATCCAATTCGCAGCAGTCCGATGCATCACATGATGCGCTTGACAAATCCAACGTGCCAAGCGTGGTGGATGACTCGCCGCATGGCAGAGCTGTGGCTGCAGTCAATGCCATGAGTCTTGCAGAGCGCGTCGGTCAGCTCGTCATGGCACCCCTGTATGCGGGATCCGATCCTTCCTCGTTACAGGATCTCATTGTGAACCAGCATGTCGGTTCGGTGCTGATCATCGGCAACTGGAATTCGGGAACGGCCGGTGTCGCCGCAGCCACATCCGCATTGCAATCGTATGCGCCGGCCAATAATCAGCTGTTGATGACCACCGATCAGGAAGGTGGTTTGGTGCAGCATCTGCAGGGTGATGGGTTCGACCAGATGCCTTCCGCCACCAATCAGGGTTCAATGTCGACCAACCAGCTACGGCAATCGGCTGCCGTATGGGGTTCCCAACTCAAGTCGGCCGGCATCAATGTTGATTTGGCGCCGGTGGTGGGCACGGTAACGGTAGATAGGGCTTCCAATGGCCCGATCGGCGCACTGTATCGTGATTTTGGTCTTGATGCGGATGGCAATGCCGACCATGCCAAGGCGTTCATTCAGGGCATGGCGGATTCGGGTGTAGGCAGCGCCATCAAGCACTATCCTGGTTTGGGTTCGGTGACGGGCAACACCGATTTCACCGCCGACGGCATTCTTGATACCACCACCACGTTGGACGGTGCGGAAATCGGCGCGTTCAACAGTACGTTGGAGGCGAACCCTTCCATGGTGATGATGTCGCTTGCCACCTATCAGGCTATTGATCCGAATAATCCCGCCGTGTTCTCCAGCGCTTTGGTAACGGATTATTTGCGCAATACGGTCGGATTCCAAGGTGTCATCACTTCGGATTCTTTGTCCGCCACTGCGTTGGGTGGCATTCAGCCGAGTGATTTGGGTGTGCGATTGGTTGAGGCCGGCGGTGATCTTGCCTGCATTGGCGCTTTCGATTATGTTCAGCAGGTTTTGGATGGTTTGAATGCGAAGGCCGCAGCTGATTCCGCTTTTGCAGACAAAGTAACGCAGTCCGCGATTCGTGTGATGACATTGAAATACAGCATGGGACTCGCTTCTTGATTGCGAAATATTGATTGCGGAACATGCAATCGAATATCTTCGGTATAGGAATAATCGCAAGCAAGCAACATAAATATAAGAAAAACAATCCCCGTCTTCCGAAATGAAAGACGGGGATTGTTTATGTATGGCCGTTAGTTTCAGCAACAGCAACTGGTGTTGGGATGCTTGCGATCGTATTCCTCTCGCATGCGCCAGTATTCGCGTTCGGTCAGCGGGGTTTCGCAGGGATGTTCGCTTGCGAAATGCTCCAGATAGTGGTCGTATTTCGCTTCTCCGCTGAATTCGCGCACATACCAGACGAATCCGGCCTTGGCTTTCAATAATGCGGACCAGATTCGTCTGACCATGGTGGTGAATCCCTGCATCAGGCTGCGGCCTGTTCCTTCTGCGCCAGCTCATAGCTCTTGGCCGCGTATTCGCGCTGCACCTTCTTTTCGAGCTTGGTGGCGATCAGGCTGGACGGTGCGAACCATTCGGATTCCACGAACGGCTCCTCAGACGTGGTTTCCACACCGAACTTGCCCTTGGCAAGAATCTTCACGGTCTGGTAGATGCCGACGACCAGGAAGACTCCCATCATGACCATGAAGAACACGGAGAGCACGCCGTCAAGGTACGCATTGGAGAGTGCGGCCTTGGCGTTGACCAACGCTTCGCCTTCCAAAGTGCCACCATCGATCAGCGTCTGATACTTGGAAGCGGTGGCGAAGTAACTGATCGGTCCGACGATCTTCTGGAAGTCGGCGGTGAAGGTCACGGCCACATCCCAAACGAGAGGAACAACAGGAATCCACAGGTACTTCTTATAGCCAAGCTTGGCCACGCAAACGGTGACCAGCATGAAGCATGCGGCGGCAAGCAGCTGGTTGGAAATACCGAAAATAGGCATCATGGCGTTGATACCACCATTCGTATCGCACACGCCGACCCACAGCAGGCCACCCCACAGGGCGGTTGCGATCAGTGTGGTGATGATGTTGCCCGGTTTCCACGTCGGATCAGCGAACTTCTTCAGCTTGCGCACGTTGCCCAGCAACTCACCAATCTGATAACGGGCCACGCGGGTGCCGTTGTCAACGGTGGTGAGGATGAACAACGCTTCGAACATGATGGCGAAGTGGTACCAGAAGGCCATGGAGTCATGACCGCCGAGGTAGGACTTGAGGAAGTTGGCCATACCCATAGCGAACGTAGTGGCGCCGCCGGTGCGGGAAACGATGGTGTTCTCGCCAATGTCGGAAGCGGCCTGCTTCAAAGCGTCGGCGCCTTCATAGGTCTTGGCATTGCCGTTCTCGTCGACAGAATCCCAAGTGACCTTCATCTGGTTGCCTTCAATGTCGGAAACCTTCATCGAATCCACGGCCTTGACCGCGGCCTCAGCCCGCTCGTCAGGAGTGGAAGTGGCGGTCAGGGTCACGCCGGAAGCGGTGGAGATCTGCGAGGCGGACATGTTCGTGGAGAAGTAGACGCCCTGGGAAATGGTGATGGCTGCAATCAGTGCGATCACGGCGGTGAAGGATTCAACCAGCATGGAACCGTAGCCGATCATGCGGATCTGGTTTTCCTTCTCCACAGCCTTCGGGGTCAGGCCGGAGCTCACTGCGCCGTGGAAGCCGGAAAGAGCGCCGCACGCGATGGTGATGAACAGGAACGGGAACAGGTCGCCTGCGAAGGTCGGTCCCGTGGAGGTGGACGCGAATTCAGTCAGAGCCGGCATCTGCACGGACGGATTGGCGATGAGAATGCCAAGCACGAGCAGCACAAGCGTGCCGATCTTCATCAGCGTGGACAGGTAGTCACGCGGGGTGACGAGCAGCCAGTGCGGCAACGCGGCGGCGGCGAAGGAGTAGATCACCAGTGCGATAACCAGTTCCTTGGCGTTCAACGTGAACACGTCGGCGATTGCCGGAACGCTGGAGATCCAACCGCCAGCGATGATGTCGATCACGAGCAGCACGAAGCCGAGCACCGTGGTTTCGATAACGCTACGATGCAGGAAACGCTGGAAGCAGCCCATGATCAAGGCGATCGGAATGGTCATACCAATAGAGAACACGGCCCACGGCGAGGAAGCCATGGCCTTGATGGCCACGAGCGCAAGGAATGCCATGGCGATGGCGGTCATCACGATCAGGAAGATCGACAGGATAGTGCCGCCGAACTTGCCCATTTCGTCGGTTGCCATCTGACCGAAGGAACGGCCGCGACGCTTGGCGGAGATCCACAGCATGAGCATATCCTGCACGGCGCCGGCGAAAATCACACCGAGAATGATCCACATCACGGACGGCAGATAACCCATTTGGGCGGCCAGAATAGGACCAACAAGCGGGCCCGCACCGGAAATGCCGGCGAAATGCTGGCCGAACAGCACGCGACGGTCGGCACGTTCGAAGTTGGCACCGTCATGCACGCGCTCGGCCGGCGTCGCGTTCGCATCGTCGGTACGCATGATCTTGATCTGAATATAGTACGCGTAGAAACGGTAAGCGATCGCGTAGGAGCACAATGCCACAACCACGAACCAGATGGCGCTGATCTGCTCGCCACGGGAAACCGCCAGAATAGCCCAACCAATAGCGCACACAATGGCGATGACGGCCCACAGCAGGGCCTTCGGCCACGTCCACACCATCTTCGGCTTCACACCGACAGGGAGCCCCTTCGAATTGCGGATGACGCGTTCCGCTTCCTCAGGCGTGTAATCATCCTTGAACTCCAGTTTGCCGGGCGCTGGAACCGCGGCATTGGCAGTGCTTGCTGCACTAGTCATATTGTTCTCTCTCGTTAGATATAACTCTTCTATACAGCCAGAGCCGCTCAACACAGCTCCTTATTGGCTAAAGAAAAAGAGTAGGCGCGTCAATCGCATCAACGCATTTCTTCTCACGATATGGGATATCAGCAATAACAACTGTGGAAAATCCCTATAAAACTCACTTCAGATTTGGGCAATCCTACAAAACAGACAATCATGCAAAAACAAGCTGAAGTAATGCCATATACACGACGATGCCGCCGGCGATCGAGAGCAGCATGTTGCGTTTCCATACGTGCAGCACGACGATCGCGGCGATGGCGATCGCTTCGGGAATGCCGTGGCTTCCAGCAAAAGGATTGACGTTTTTCAGCGAATACACCACCAGCAGTCCGGTCATAGCATACGGAAGCACGTTGCCAAGATAATCGATGATGTGCGGCGGTTTCTTTGGCTCGGGAAAGAGCACGAACGGCAGAAAACGGGTGATGATGGTGCCAAGCACCGCCATCAGTACAGTGACGACGCCCTGCCATGTGGTCATGATCATGACCGCACCTCCCCTACTTCGTTACGATCCGCAGCGGATTCGACCGCACCATCAGCATCATCACGTTTCCCAACATCATCAGGTTTCAAATCATCCAAATACGGACGCAACATAATGAACATCACCAGCATGGCAATCAACGACGGGATCATGAAATTGTCAGCACCGAACAGCGCCATGCAAATCACCGGCACCACAATGCCCGTCAACGCCGCCATATGGCTTTTGCGTTTCGTTGTCAACCATTGATCCACGAAAATAACCACAAACAATGCGGTCATCACGAAATCCAAACCGGTGGTGTCGAACGTCAATCGCCCGCCGACAATGCCTCCGAGCGTCGCTCCAGCCACCCAGGAAACCTGATTCAGCAGCGACACGAAGAAATAGAACCAGCCGCGGTCAACATCCGCCGGTATTTGCGCGCTGTTGTTGACCGCGAACGTCTCATCACACATGGCGTAAATCAAATACGGTTTTTTCGCCCCCATGTTCTTGAAACGCCCCAGCATGGACAGTCCGTAAAACAGGTGCCTTGTTCCCATCATCAGCGCCAACATAAGCGTGGCGAACGGATTGAATGCGGAAACCAGCAGATTCACCGTAACGAATTCCATGGAACCGGTGTAGATGAATGCGCTCATGCACAACGGCCACAGGAACGAAAACCCGCGGGTTCCCATAAGCACTCCGTACGACATGGCCAGAAAGAAGAAGCTGATGCAAATCGGCAGCACTTTGGGGAACGCGGCTTTGAACGCACGCGTTTTCACTCCCCCATTCCGCTGGCTCATCCGCATTCCTCCCTGCCATACGTGGCAAGCCCGTTCGCGACCACAATGCCTTGTAACCACCCAATTGTCTAATCGTTCAATTCATGGTACCGACAGTCATGTTTCGCAAACACCCGCACGCATATCGACATTGCTTATAACGCGTTCCATCGCTCATCCGCTTCGCCCGCCAGCGAAACATGGGCATGCGTTTGACTTCAAGTACTTGAACTTTCTATCTTGGCAACAGAACGTTTTCAAGGAGAGTTATCAGTGAGTGACATGCACGAGGTTCGTCAGGCGTTACTGACCGGCGAACGCGCCGAATTCCAAGCATCAGGCAAGCGATATATCGACACGATTTTCGATGATGGCGAATCACCGTTGAAGCATGCGCATGATATTGAGCTTAAGTCGAGTTCGTTCAAATGGAAGTATCCGCTGTGGTATTGCTCGGATATTTTGGCAAAGGATTGCACATGGTTCGAGATGGCACGCGCGGGCGTGTGGTATACGAATACCATTCGTGTTGAGGATTGCACGTTTGAAGCGCCGAAGAATTTCCGCCGGTGCCATGATGTTGCGTTGAGGAATGTTGATTTCGTCAATGCCGAGGAAACATTATGGGCTTGTTCGAACGTTTCACTGGAAAATGTGAGCGCTCGTGGCGATTATCTGGCGATGAATTGTTCCGATATTAAAGCCTATAATCTGCGTTTGGTTGGCAATTATCCGTTTGATGGCGCACGTAATATTGAAATCACAAATTCTCGATTGATTTCCAAGGATTGCTTCTGGAATTGCGAGAATGTGACAGTACGTGATTCATTCATTTCCGGCGAGTATTTGGCTTGGAATTCCCGTAATGTCACGTTTGAGAACTGTACGATCGAAAGTCTGCAGGGTTTGTGCTATGTGGATAATCTCGTATTACGTAATTGCCGTCTAATCAATACGACGCTTGCTTTCGAATATTCGAATGTGGATGCCGATATTCACAGCACTATCGATAGTGCATTCAATCCTTCGTCCGGCACGATTCGTGCGGATGTCATCAAGGAATTGACTCTTGACCCAACGAAGATTGATCCGAACAAGGTGACGATAATTACCGAAAACAAGTAAACGTCACCGTCGATCAAAAAGTATTTATAATAGTTGAGGGTCTGCAATTTAACTTGCAGACCCTCAATTGTTTTATATCACCCAACAATCGGTGTTGTAATCAAATACTGATCACAGATTGTCGGTGTCGATGGTGATGGTGACCGGACCATCGTTGATCAGGCCGACGCGCATGTGCGTTCCAAAGCGGCCTTCGCGTACTGGCACGCCGCCAGAACGCAACGCCTCGTTGAATTTGATCCACGTGATGTTGGCATGTTCCGGTTTACCTGCTTTGACGAAGCTGGGGCGATTGCCTTTCCTCACGTCGGCAAACAGCGTAAACTGCGAAATGGAGAGGATTTCGCCGCCGATGTCTTTGATGGAACGGTTCATTTTGCCCTGTTCGTCTTCAAAACGCGCAGGTTGAGGATTTTGTGGGCCAGCCAAGAAAGCTGTTCCTCGCCATCCTCATCACTCACGCCGACCAGCAGCATGAAGCCCGGTCCGATCTGCTGCGGTTCGAAGGTGGGGTCGATGGTGCCCAGTTCGTTGACAACGTCAACGCTGGCTTGGCTCACTCGTTGCACTACTACTTTCATAACCCCACCTTACCGCGCGAATAGCGCGATTCTTTGCGTTGTCAGTATCCGCACCATTCCAATCCACATAAATTAGACCACCAACATCCATCCATGGCGAATCAAAAGCCTTAAAATAGGTGTTTTTCATGAACCTATAGCTATAATCTGCGTTATTCCAAGTCCACGTAGGTTTACCAAACATTAAATTAGGAGTCCAACACTAATGCCAAGGTTTTGAGTGCCAGCAATGTGCTGCACACGGCGCCATAATCGACTTGCTCGACCATGCATGAACCATCATGGTCCTGCCAATTCTGGCGTGCTCATGCAGCCTGCGGATATGAGCCGTTATGATCATTTGCACTACCGTGTTGCGACCTCATGAGATTGCTGATGCGTGCAGACGATGCGTTGGATGAACGTAAGACGATTCATGCAGAGGGTTTGCAGGGACTGCCAATGATCATATGCCTCGAGGCGCGCTGCAATGCCTACTCCCTATTTTCATATTTTGGAGGCGGCACCCTCGTCGATAAGCC
>ENA-OXET01000562-OXET01000562.1-human-gut-metagenome-genome-assembly--contig:-NODE-562-length-14940-cov-14.557541_pt1 | contig 14940 bp, 10 predicted proteins | sample MGYA00249831_ERZ652256 | MGnify/ENA primary metagenome ERZ652256 (study PRJEB26925, sample SAMN05826983) | human gut metagenome | biome: ENVO:2100002; feature: ENVO:00000062; material: ENVO:00002003... | reverse complement strand
CTTTGTTAACCTTAAATCTAATACTATGAAAAACACAGTACAAAGATACGGACTTCTGTGAAATCTGCAAATTATCCAAGTAAAACGCTATGTTTTATAACATTGATTAAGTGTTTGTTTTACGCTTTATACTTTTGTTAATACTTTCCGATGGTCTGAAAGAGGACTGCTTTCCTTCTTTTTAGAATAATAAATAGCTGAAGTTAGAGAACTTTACAGTATTATTTCTTATTTTTGTTCTTAATTGGATTACAGAAAGAACTACGAAATGATGAGATGGATGAAGACGATGAGATATCTGAAGTGGATGCTGGTGCTGTTTTGTTTAACCGGGATGACGGCTTGCCGGCAGGATACACCCCGTTTTCGTATTGGGGTGGCTCAATGCAGCGATGATTCATGGCGACATAAGATGAATGATGAGATTCTTCGGGAAGCGATGTTTTATAATGGTGTTTCGGTGGAAATCCGTTCGGCAGGGGATGATAACACTAAGCAGGCGGAAGATGTCCATTATTTTATGGACGAAGGAGTCGATCTGCTGATTATTTCCGCTAACGAAGCTGCTCCTATGACTCCGATTGTAGAAGAAGCTTATCAGAAAGGCATCCCCGTTATTCTTGTAGACCGGAAGATTCTTTCGGATAAATATACTGCCTATATCGGAGCCGATAATTATGAAATCGGTCGTTCGGTAGGAAACTATATTGCCTCCAGTCTGAAAGGGAAGGGAAATATAGTAGAACTGACAGGATTGAGCGGTTCGACTCCTGCAATGGAACGGCATCAGGGATTTATGGCTGCCATCAGTAAATTCCCGGATATAAAGCTGATTGATAAAGCGGATGCTGCTTGGGAACGTGGTCCGGCAGAGATAGAAATGGATAGTATGCTTCGGAGGCATCCTAAGATTGATGCTGTGTATGCCCATAATGATCGTATCGCTCCGGGTGCCTATCAGGCAGCAAAGATGGCAGGGCGGGAGAAGGAAATGATTTTTGTCGGCATAGATGCCTTGCCGGGTAAGGGAAACGGGCTGGAGCTGGTTCTGGACAGTGTGCTGGATGCTACCTTTATCTATCCGACCAATGGTGATAAGGTACTGCAACTGGCTATGGATATTCTGGAGAAGAAACCCTATCCCAAAGAAACGGTGATGAATACCGCTGTTGTGGACCGTACCAACGCACACGTCATGCAGTTGCAGACCACACACATTTCCGAACTCGACAAAAAGATTGAAACGCTCAACGGACGTATCGGTGGCTATCTCTCTCAGGTAGCTACACAACAGGTCGTTTTATACGGCAGTCTGATTATCCTTTTATTGGTAGCCGGCTTATTATTGGTCGTTTATAAATCACTCCGCTCAAAGAATCGCTTGAATAAAGAACTTTTTAAGCAGAAGCAACAATTGGAAGAGCAACGTGACAAACTGGAAGAACAGCGTGACCAATTGATACAACTTTCTCATCAACTGGAAGAAGCTACTCATGCCAAGCTGGTATTCTTCACCAATATTTCTCACGACTTCCGTACTCCGTTGACATTGGTTGCCGATCCGGTAGAACATTTGTTGGCGGACAAGACACTGAGCGGAGATCAGCACCGGATGCTCATGCTGATTCAGCGGAATGTGAACATTCTTCTGCGTCTGGTCAATCAGATTCTGGATTTCCGTAAATATGAAAATGGCAAGATGGAATATACTCCGGTTACGGTGGATGTCCTTTCTTCTTTCGAAGGATGGAATGAGTCTTTTCAGGCGGCAGCCCGTAAGAAGCATATCCATTTTTCTTTTGATAGTATGCCGGATACGGATTATCATACACTGGCAGACATGGAGAAGCTGGAACGTATTTATTTCAATCTCCTGTCCAATGCCTTTAAGTTTACACCGGAAAATGGAAGAATTGCCGTTCGTCTGTCTTCCCTTTGTAAAGAGGACAAGCGATGGATACGTTTCACGGTGGCAAATACCGGTTCTATGATTTCTGCCGAACATATCCGCAATGTATTCGACCGTTTCTATAAGATCGATATGCACCATACCGGTTCGGGAATCGGACTGGCATTGGTAAAAGCCTTCGTAGAAATGCATGGTGGTACGATCTCTGTAGAGAGCGATGAGAAACAGGGTACGGTCTTTACCGTTGAACTGCCTGTACAGTCTTGCGAGGCTGTTGCTGCCGAACCGGATACCACCCTTGTTTCTGCGGATTCCCGTACAACAGATGTTCTATTGGCGGAAGAGGAAGAACTGGAAAAAGGATATGACTCTTCCAAATCGTCCGTACTGATTATTGATGATAATGAGGATATCCGTTCGTATGTCCATACGCTGTTGCATACAGACTATACGGTGATTGAAGCGGCAGACGGCTCCGAAGGAATCCGTAAGGCTATGAAGTATGTTCCTGACCTGATTATTTCCGATGTGATGATGCCGGGCATTGATGGCATTGAATGTTGCCGCCGGCTGAAAAGTGAGTTACAGACCTGTCATATTCCGGTTATTCTGCTGACGGCGTGTTCACTGGACGAACAGCGTATTCAGGGATATGACGGTGGTGCCGATTCTTATATTTCAAAGCCGTTCAGTTCACAACTGTTGCTGGCACGTGTCCGCAACCTGATCGATTCTCACCGTCGTCTGAAACAGTTCTTTGGTGACGGGCAGACATTGGCGAAGGAAGATGTTTGCGATATGGACAAGGATTTTGTAGAAAGATTCAAGTCATTGATTGAAGAGAAAATGGGAGACTCCGGTTTGAATGTGGAGGACTTGGGCAAGGATATGGGACTAAGCCGTGTGCAGCTTTACCGCAAGATTAAATCGTTGACTAACTACTCTCCGAATGAATTGCTCCGTATCGCCCGTTTGAAGAAGGCAGCTTCTTTGCTTGCTTCTTCGGACATGACCGTAGCGGAGATTGGTTATGAAGTCGGTTTCAGTTCACCTTCTTATTTCACCAAGTGCTATAAAGAGCAGTTCGGAGAGAGCCCGACAGACTTCCTGAAAAGGAAAGGATGATTTCATTGAGATCGTAAAGAGGGATATATGAAAGATTATAAAGTAGATAAAGAGAGTTTTTCCGAATCCTTTCGGAAGGAAGTGTACGAAGTCGTATCCCAGATACCTGTGGGAAAAGTATCTACCTATGGAGGTATTGCTTTGCTTTTGGGTGCCCCCCAATGTTCGCGGATGGTGGGGCGTGCATTGAAAGAAGTGCCGGATGAATTATCCATTCCTTGCCATAGAGTTGTAAATTCCACCGGAAGGCTGGTACCCGGTTGGGTGGAACAAAAACAACTCTTGCTGGCAGAAGAAGTTTCTTTCAAAGCTAACGGATGCGTTAATCTGAAAGAACATTTGTGGCACGTGGATGAATGAAGGATGCAAGGAAGGTAAGCCATATCATCCGTATCCATACAATAAAGAAAACCCATACATGAAGCCATAAGGTCCTGGTAATGAAATCTCTGATGGGAACAGGGACGAATATGTCGATAGGAACGATGCATAACAGCACAAAACAGCACCAAAATAGAATCTTGTCTGTTGCGGTACGTGTTGGCCTGCTCCAATACCAGAGCATGAAACCTGCCAATGCGATAATATAGGTATGTTTCTCGGCGGAGTCACTCAGTAATACTACCCAGCCCATGAGAATGCCCAAAGCTTGGGCACGGAAGGCAAAAGACGACCATTTGTGGAAATTCCCCAAAAAGAGCAGAGTCAGTAGACCGAGCATTCCTATCTGAAGTGCACGGAAGTGTGGCAATGTCCATGCTGCAATGGGGCGGGCATAGAAAAATGAATCATAAGCTCCGGCGGATTGATGAACAGCAAGACTATGGCACCATTCTTCATAATAGGGGAGCAAATCTGCAGGAGCTATTTTGATTAACGGTAACGTAAGCAATACAATGCCCATTGCAACGGCATAGCCAAAGTTACGCCATACGTGAGGATAGCACAGCAACAATGCCAGTTCGAAAATTCCATATACTTTGGTACATCCCGAAATCATGATTAACAGAACAGCCAGAAATCCACGGTCTTTTTCCAATAACGTATAGGCGAATAAGAATAAATAGGCTACCGTTATGTTATACTGAAATGAAAGTAAACTTTGTCCTAAAATCAGTAACAGAAAAAGGAACATACGGCATTTCTGTTGCTGGGTGAATTGTTGGGGCAGCGTGAAGATCGCCACAAAGAACAATGAATAATTGAATAGATTCCACGCGAAAGGTCCCAGCCATGCAGGCAGATACGCAAACGGAGCGAACAATACCGTGAAAACAGGAGAATAAAGGAAGTAGCGTCCGTGAGCTTCTACAAATTCGGTTGTGTATGGGCTGATGCCTTGCCAGAAGAATTGAGTAGCGTCTGAGAAGACCATAAAGTTTTGATGCCGTCCTCGCATAAATTCGAGCAGAGTCACTATAAAAGCGAGCAGGAAACCTATCATGTAGAGATTCCGCCGACTATAGAAAAACGGCATTTTGGGGTTCTTTTTACTAAGGAACTGTACTTGGCTTTTGTCGTCTAGTGTGGCAGTACCTGTTTGTTTTTCTTTTGTTGTGTAATGACAATTATCCTTCCCCAGGAAAATTGTAATAGCCCTGTTGAACATATAAATCTAGTTTAGTTATTGACGCCAAATATACGGTGTTTAGGTGAAATATTCAAACTTATTTTATATTTATCTGCTGGTTTGTTCTATTTTGCTGAGTGATAGGGGAATATTACCCGGAAACTTTCCATATCATTACAAATAAAGTCCTCTGTATGCCCCGGATTTTGAATATAATTTGCATGTTTAATCTGTTTTTTGTATCTTTGTGCCAGCAAGATACTGGAACAGACTGTTTTTATACATAAAAATGCTATTTTTTTGCTATTCGTTGAAAGGATTATCTTATCAAATTCTATTCCTTTTTTAATTACTCAGTCTGTCAATAATCATTTTATTAATTATTTCGGGATTCATTGTTATTTGTCCCGTATTTAAATCAGAACTTTATACGATATAAAGAAAGATTCCTGTTATCGTTTGTTCTTGTCTTGCTGTGTATATTATTTTAATAACCTAAACCATTTTATTGTATGAGTAAAATAGAAATTAAAGATCTCTATCTGGTTTTTGGCAATGAGAAGCAGAAGGCTTTGAAGATGTTGAAAGAAGGTAAAACTAAAAGTGAAATATTGAAAGCGACCGGATGTACGGTTGCGGTGAAAGATGCGAATCTTTCCATTAATGAAGGCGAAATATTCGTCATTATGGGGTTGTCCGGTAGTGGAAAGTCCACTTTACTCCGCTGCATCAACCGTTTGATACGCCCTACTTCCGGAGAAGTGATTATCAATGGAACAGACATAGCCAAAGTGTCGGATAAAGAACTGTTGCAGATTCGCCGGAAAGAACTGGCTATGGTCTTTCAGAACTTCGGTCTGCTTCCTCACCGTTCTGTCTTGCATAATATAGCTTTCGGACTCGAACTACAGGGAGTTAAAAAGGAAGAACGGGAGAAGAAAGCGATGGAAAGTATGCAACTGGTGGGGCTGAAAGGCTACGAGAATCAGATGGTAAGTGAACTGTCGGGTGGGATGCAGCAGCGTGTCGGGCTGGCGCGGGCTTTGGCCAATAATCCCGAAGTCCTGTTGATGGATGAGGCCTTCTCGGCACTCGATCCTTTGATCCGTGTGCAGATGCAGGATGAACTGCTGACTTTGCAGTCGAAGATGAAAAAAACGATTGTCTTTATTACTCACGACCTGAGTGAAGCGATTAAATTGGGTGACCGGATTGCTATCATGAAGGATGGAGAAATTGTACAAATCGGTACATCGGAAGAAATCCTGACCGAACCTGCCAACGCTTATGTAGAACGATTTGTGGAGAATGTAGATCGAAGCAAGATTATAACAGCTTCCTCTGTTATGGTAGATAAACCCATAGTGGCACGTTTGAAGAAAGAAGGCCCGGAGGTGCTGATCCGTAAGATGCGCGAACGGAATCTGACCGTTCTTCCGGTAGTCGATTCCAATAATCTGTTAGTAGGAGAGGTGCGGTTGAATGACTTGCTGAAACTACGAAAAGAGCAAATCCGCTCCATCGAGTCCGTAGTAAGGCATGAAGTTCATTCAGTGCTGGGTGATACGGTGCTGGAAGATATTCTTCCGTTGATGACAAAAACGAACTCGCCAATCTGGGTCGTAAATGAGAATCGGGAGTTTGAAGGCGTAGTGCCACTTTCCTCATTGATCATCGAAGTAACGGGAAAAGATAAAGAAGAAATTAATGAAATCATTCAAAACGCAATAGAATTATGATAAATATCGGACAATATATAGAAACTGCCATTAATTGGCTCACAGAACATTTTGCTTCCTTTTTTGATGCTCTCAGCATGGGGATCGGAGGATTCATAGACGGTTTTCAGCACGTACTGTTTGGAATACCTTTTTATATCACAATTGCAGTGCTGGCTGCGCTCGCCTGGTTTAAGTCGGGTAAGGGGACAGCCGTATTTACCCTCTTGGGCTTATTGCTTATTTACGGCATGGGCTTTTGGGAAGAAACGATGCAGACATTGGCGTTAGTACTTTCTTCCACTTGTCTGGCATTGCTTTTAGGCGTTCCGCTGGGAATCTGGACTGCCAACAGTGATCGTTGTAACAAGATAATGCGCCCTGTCCTCGACTTTATGCAGACAATGCCTGCCTTTGTCTATCTGATTCCTGCCGTTCTATTCTTCGGATTGGGAACTGTGCCGGGAGCTTTTGCCACCATCATCTTTGCAATGCCTCCTGTGGTTCGTCTGACCGGCCTGGGCATTCGTCAGGTTCCTAAAAACGTAGTAGAAGCCTCCCGCTCTTTTGGAGCTACTCCCTGGCAGCTTCTTTATAAGGTACAATTGCCTTTGGCGTTGCCTACTATTCTGACGGGAATCAACCAGACGATCATGATGTCACTTTCGATGGTAGTGATTGCCGCCATGATTTCTGCCGGAGGATTGGGAGAAATCGTGCTGAAAGGTATCACCCAAATGAAAATCGGACTCGGATTTGAAGGCGGTATCGCAGTCGTGATATTGGCGATCGTGCTGGACCGCATCACTCAGGGCATGGCAGATAACAGAAAAAGTAAAAAGAAATAAGAATCACACCAAAGAAAGGAATAATCAATGAATAAGATAAAAATGATTGCGGCAATGTTTATTGCCGGCATACTCTTAACCTTCGTTTCCTGCGGAGACAACGGAAAGAGTAAGAAGATAAGTATCGCTTATGCCAACTGGTCGGAAGGGATTGCCATGACAAACCTTGCCAAAGCGATTTTTGAAGATCAGGGATACGATGTAAAGTTGCTGAATGCCGACCTTGCACCTATATTTACCTCTATCTCCCGTAAGAAAGCAGACGTATTTATGGATGTCTGGATGCCTGTCACTATGGAAGATTATATGAAACAATACGGGGATAAACTCGAAGTTATCGGGGATATTTATGATGGTGCCCGTATCGGGCTGGTGGTTCCGGATTACGTTACGATCAACTCGATCGAAGAACTGAACGCGGAAAAGGAACGTTTCTCCGGTCAGATTGTCGGTATTGATGCCGGAGCCGGTATTATGAAAGCTACCGATCAGGCCATCAAAGACTATGGATTGGATTATAAACTGATGACTTCGAGCGGACCTGCCATGACTGCTTCCCTAAAGAAAGCGATTGATAAGAAAGACTGGATTGTCGTGACGGGATGGACGCCTCACTGGATGTTCGACCGTTTCAAACTGAAAGTTCTTCAGGACCCGAAGCTGATATATGGAAATGCGGAAACCATTCATACCATAGCGTGGAAAGGTTTTAGCGAGAAAGATCCTTTTGCTGCCGAACTTCTGGGCAATATTCGTCTGACTGATGCGGAAATCAGCTCTTTAATGACTGCTCTGGAAGAGGCGCAGACGACGGAAAGACAGGCTGCCCGTCAATGGATGGAAGAACATCAGGAACTGGTAAACAGTTGGATTCCTAAGAAAGATTGATAAGCAAACACTACTTCAACCATCCCGCCATTCTTTCTTTACCATAGAAGTAGTAGAAAAGTAGTCCCAGCCAGCTGGTAAGAACGATTAATACAATCGCTATAAGCCTTTTCTCTACAGCCGCATTTATATTCCAAATCTCTATGGCAGCTCTGAAAGTCAGTATCAAACCGACAATCCAAATAACAAATCCGATCATATCTTTAGAGTTTTAATGAATATCTTCGTGAGAAGTAATCGTTACTTCTAATATATAAACAAAAAAGGCAGGAATCTGTTTCCAGGATTCCTGCCTTTTATTATGTACAAAGTATTTCTACTTATTATTCAGCTGTATCAGCTCCCCAGTTTTCTCTGGCAAGACGTTTGTAGCTGTTGTAACGCCATTTAGCGTTTTCTTCAGCAGCTTTAAACAGTTCTTCAGCTTCAGCAGGGTATTGTTTCATTACAGAAGCGTAACGAACTTCACCCTTCAAGAAACCTTGGAAGTCTTCCCAGTTAGGTTCTTTGCTATCCAGCTGGAACGGATTCTTGCCTTCTTCTTCCAAAGCAGGGTTGTAACGCCACAAGTGCCAGTAACCGCACTTAACAGCCTTTTCTTCTTCTTCCTGGCTCTTACCCATACCGGCTTTCAGACCGTGGTTGATACATGGAGCGTAAGCGATGATCAGTGATGGTCCCGGATATGCTTCAGCTTCGCGGATGGCTTTCAGAGTCTGAGCCTGGTCAGCACCCATAGCAATCTGAGCAACATATACATAACCGTAAGTAGTAGCCATCAGACCGAGGTCTTTCTTACGTACACGCTTACCTGCAGCAGCAAACTTAGCGATAGCGCCTACCGGAGTAGCTTTAGAAGACTGACCACCTGTGTTAGAGTAAACCTCAGTATCCAATACAAGGATGTTAACGTCCTTACCGGAAGCGATTACATGGTCAAGACCACCGTAACCGATATCGTAAGAAGCACCGTCACCACCGATGATCCATTGGCTACGTTTAACAAGATATTGTTGCAGATCAGCGATTTGCTTGCAGTGGTTGCATTTATCTTTAGCAGCTTCTACCATCGGAATGATCTTTTCAGCCAGTTCCTTAGTCTTTTCTGCATCCAGCATATTGTTGATCCATTCAGCGAATACTTCTTTGTATTCAGCTGGGCAGCAATCAGAAGCGATAGCTTCGTTCATTACTTTCACCAGACGGGCACGCATTTTTTCGTTAGCCAGTTCCATACCCAGACCAAATTCACAGAAGTCTTCGAACAAGGAGTTAGCCCATGCAGGACCGTGACCCTTTTCGTTCATAGTGTACGGAGTAGAAGGAACTGAACCTGAGTAGATAGAAGAACATCCTGTAGCGTTAGCAACCATTTCACGGTCACCGAACAACTGAGAAATCAGTTTCACGTACGGAGTTTCACCACAACCGGAGCAAGCGCCTGAGAACTCAAACAACGGAGTTGCGAACTGAGAGTTCTTCACGTTAGCCTTGATGTCTACCAGGTGTTGTTTGCTCTTCACGTTTTCAGCGCAGTAAGTCCAGTTATCAGCTTCGGCCAACTGGCTTTCAAGGTGTTTCATGGTCAATGCCTTGCCACCCTTCTTCGGATTACCCGGACAGATGTCGGCACAGTTACCGCAACCCAGACAGTCGAGAACGTCTACCTGAATACGGAATGTCATACCATCGAATGCTTTACCTACAGCTTTCAGTTGCTCGAACTTAGCACCCTTCTGCTCTTCAGCATCGAGTACGAACGGACGGATAGAAGCGTGAGGACAAACGTAAGCACACTTGTTACACTGAATACAGTTTTCAGCATTCCATTCGGGAACGAATGCAGCTACACCACGTTTTTCGTATTTGGAAGTACCTTGATACCAAGTACCGTCTTCGATACCCTTGAATGCAGATACCGGCAGCAAGTCACCGTCCTGTGCATTGATCGGACGAACTACTTCGTTGATGAAAGCAGGATCATTGTTTTCTGCTTTTGCATCATCCGGCAGGTTAGCCCAAGCAGGATCGACAGTCAGAGTCTTGTATTCACCACCGCGGTCTACAGCAGCGTAGTTCTTGTTAACAACGTCTTCACCCTTCTTGCCGTAAGACTTAACGATGAATTTCTTCATCTGTTCAACAGCTTGATCTACAGGAATAACGCCTGTGATACGGAAGAATGCAGACTGAAGGATTGTATTGGTACGGTTGCCCAGACCAATTTCCATTGCAATCTGAGTTGCGTTGATATAGTATACAGAGATGTTGTTCTGTGCAAAGTATTTCTTCACCTTGTTAGGCAGGTTCTTAGCCAGTTCTTCGCCTTCCCAGATGGTGTTCAGCAAGAAAGAACCGTTCTTACGCAAACCACGTGTTACATCGTACATGTGCAGGTAAGCCTGAACGTGACAAGCAACGAAGTTCGGAGTATTTACCAAGTAAGTAGAACGGATCGGAGTATCACCGAAACGCAGGTGAGAACAAGTGAAACCACCCGACTTCTTGGAGTCGTAAGAGAAGTAAGCCTGACAGTGTTTGTCGGTGTTGTCACCGATAATCTTAACAGAGTTCTTGTTGGCACCTACTGTACCGTCAGCACCCAGACCGTAGAATTTAGCTTCGAACATACCTTCACCGCCCAGAGCGATTTCTTCTTTCTGAGGAAGAGAAGTGAACGTAACGTCGTCTACGATACCGATAGTGAAGTGGTTCTTCGGCATTGGCATAGCCAAGTTTTCGAATACAGAGATGATCTGTGCCGGAGTGGTATCTTTTGAACCCAGACCGTAGCGACCGCCAACGATAACAGGAGCATTTTCTGCGCCATAGAAGCAGTCTTTAACGTCAAGGTAAAGAGGTTCGCCGTTAGCACCCGGTTCTTTTGTACGGTCAAGCACTGCGATGCTCTTTGCAGTCTTGGGTACAGCAGCCAGGAAGTGTTTAGCAGAGAACGGACGATACAAGTGTACGGCAACCATACCTACTTTTTCGCCGTTTGCTACCAAGTGGTCGATAGCTTCGCGGGCAGCTTCAGTTACAGAACCCATTGCGATAATTACGCGTTCTGCATCTTCTGCACCGTAGTAATCGAACAAACCGTATTTGCGGCCTGTGATCTTGGAAATTTCGTTCATGTATTCTTCTACGATAGCAGGAACTGCTTCATAGTAGTTATTGCATGATTCACGATGTTGGAAGAAGTGGTCGGGGTTTTCAGCCATACCACGGGCAACCGGCTTCATCGGATTCAGTGCACGGGCACGGAATTCAGCCAAAGCTTCCTGGTCGATCAGCGGAGCGAGGTCGTCGTTTTCCAACATTTCGATCTTCTGGATTTCGTGAGAAGTACGGAAACCATCGAAGAAGTTCATGAACGGAACGCGTGATTTGATAGTAGCCAGATGAGCAACACCTGCCAAATCCATAACTTCCTGTACAGAACCTTCTGCCAACATAGCGAAGCCGGTTTGACGAGCTGACATTACGTCCTGATGGTCACCGAAGATACACAATGCGTGAGAAGCCAGTGTACGAGCAGAAACGTGGAATACACAAGGCAAGAATTCACCGGCAATCTTGTACATGTTAGGGATCATCAAAAGAAGACCCTGAGAAGCAGTGTAAGTAGTAGTCAATGCACCAGCCTGAAGAGAACCGTGAACTGCACCGGCAGCACCACCTTCAGATTGCATTTCCTGTACCAATACTGTTTCGCCGAAGATGTTCTTACGTCCTGCGGCAGCCCATTCGTCTACGTACTCAGCCATAGTCGAAGAAGGAGTGATGGGGTAGATAGCTGCTACTTCAGAGAACATATACGAGATATGTGCTGCAGCTTGGTTACCATCACATGTGATGAATTTCTTCTGTTTAGTCATAACTAAATTAAATATTTAAGTAAATAAATCTTTTTAGTATAAGAATCCGAACATCCAAAGAGGTATTTGGTTGCCGCGGCCTATCTCAGCCTTTTGCAACGCATACGTCACGTCCGGGTTATTCTTTATTTTTGTACCTTCCGCACAAATTTTGAACGGCATCACTTCGTCTACCATGAAAGAGACGTTTTTATCTCCTTTATGTACCTTATGGTCTTTCCATAAAGTGTTAACGAAGAACGTGTCGAGTACATCCTGTTCTTCCACTTTCACCGGATAAATGGAGTACATCAGGTTAGAGTTGTGCATCATAATCTTTGACGGTTTCTTTGGGAATTCTTCTCCTTTCGGGTAAACCAGATTAATCAGACGCGCGTCTGCCAGATACTTGATATAGTTCATTACCGTAGCGCGGGATGTCTGTACGTCACTTGCCAGTTGGCTCACGTTCGGAGCTTTCGGTCCGTCCACAGCCAACAAATATAGTAATTTTTTTATCTTTGAAAGATATTTCAGCTCAATTTGTTTGATCAGCAAGATATCCACTTCTACCATCATGTTCATTGTTTTCAGCAGATTCTCCGAGAAATTACGTTTTTCAAGGAAGAAAGGGTAGAAACCATGATGCAGGTAATCCTGAAAATAATCCAGCGGTCGTACTTTGGAAAGTACTCCTTTGGCTATCTGTTCATGTGTACTGAGGATTTCTTCGAGGCTGTATGCCCGGAATTTCATTCCTGTCTGCAGGTTCAGAAATTCACGGAAAGAGAATCCGCGCAGGTTATAACTTTTCGCAATGTCACGCAATTCGAGGTTTTCCTCTTTGAGTCGCATGACGGAAGAACCGGTGAAGACAATCTTCAGGCTGGGGAAACGGTCATAGCACATTCGTAGCTCTTTGCTCCATTCGGGATGTTTGAACACCTGGTCGATCAGCAGTACTTTTCCGCCACGTTTCTGAAACTCGTTGGCGAAGTCAACAAGGCTGTGACCGGAGAAATAAAAGTTGTTCATATTGATGAACAGACAGGAACGGTCGGTGCCGAATTTCTCTTTGGCGTACTGCAGGAGGAAAGTGGTTTTTCCTACGCCACGTGTCCCTTTGATACCAATCAGACGGTCACTCCAGTCGATCTCGTCCATAAGATCGCGGCGAACGGGGGCATTGGTGTGCTCAACGAGGTAGGCGTGTGTGCGATAGAATGATTCCATTTCGTTTCTTTGTTTTTCGGCTGGCAAATATAGTGCTTTTTTTAGGATTTGCAAAGTAGAGATAGCAAAAATGTGCTTTAATTTATAAGTTTCTCTTTATTGTGTAAGTTCCTGATTATTTCCTGTATATATTTGCAGAATAATGTGTTGAATCCATCTTTGACATGACGAAAAGACCTGTTTATATATTCAATCCGGAGCATGATATGGCGTTGGCAAGCGGTGAGACGAACTATATGGCGCCGGCTTCCGCCCGACAGATGGCGAGTGACCTGGCGTTGCTTCCTATGTGGTATGCCGAAGCGGGAAGTGCGGTGCTTGCACCGTCTGCTTATAATGCGGACTTCCTGAAAACAAAGAGTGAACTTTTGGGCATGGATGTGGCCTTGTTGACGGAACCGGAAGTGGCTGACGGTAAAGACCGGAAGTTCTCTCCGTGGGGGTGGGACCCTGCTTTGCGGAAGCGTTTGATGACATTGGGGGCAGATCAGACGGAGCTGCCTTCTGCGGATTATATGAATATTCTGAGAGAGCATTCGCATCGTCTGCAGGCGGTAAAGTTGTTGCCTGGGTTGCGGTTGAATGAATACTTCTGTGGAGAATCTTTTTATTTGAGTACTTTGGCGGAGTGCAGTGCGTTCGTCGAAGGGCGGGAAGCGTGCTTGTTAAAAGCTCCGCTTTCCGGAAGCGGGAAAGGATTGAATTGGTGTAAAGGCATATTTACTACTTTTATTTCCGGTTGGTGTGCCCGTGTCGCTGCTTCTCAGGGTGGGGTGGTAGGCGAACCTATATATAATAAGGTGGAAGATTTCGCTATGGAGTTTTATGCTGACGGGAGAGGAAGGGTTGTTTTTGCCGGATATTCGGTCTTCCACACGGGTGGGAGTGGGATGTATGCAGGGAATGACTTGCTGTCTGACGAGAAGATTCTGCAGAAACTATCGGCTTATGTGCCACAAGAAGAATTTATCAGGCTGCGGACTCGTTTGGAAGAAGAATTGTCAGCTTTGTTCGGTGGCTTTTATCATGGATACTTGGGAGTGGATATGATGATTTGTCATTTTCCGGATGAAGCGCCTGTTTACCGGATTCATCCTTGTGTCGAAATTAATCTGCGAATGAATATGGGGGTGGTGGCATGGCTCTTGACGGATCGTTATTTGGCTGCGGATGCGGAAGGAGCTTTTCGGATTGATTATTATCCTTTAGCCGGTCAGGCTTTGGAGGAACATCGGCAGATGTCGGCTTCGTTCCCTTTGTCCGTAGAGAATAATCGGGTGTGTGCCGGATATTTGCCGTTAGTACCGGTGACGCCTCAAAGCCGGTATCGTGCGTTTCTTTTGCTTACTCTCCCCCAGTGAAAAAGATAGTGCTTTTGCTCTCATGCTCTAACAGTTCGTCTGTATCCCTTTATTCATCGATGTTTTAGCTGTTAGAGATCCAGTGGTAGCAGAGTGAGAGCAAGGACTTGCTCTCACTCTGCATCGTCCTGATAAATACCGTTTTTACTGTGTTATTCTTTGATTTACAGGATGTTAATATCTGATATCTCAACTGTTAACGTTTGATTTCTCAGATATTAATAATTGAGAAATCAAGTATTAAGGACTGATAATTTATGTATTATTGACTGATATATGATTTAATGTTTTCAGAGAGAGCAGTACTATTGAAGTAGCTGATGCGTTCAATGTGATTGGAACATGCGGTTAAGTCAATCAAATCAACAGTAGTTGTCTTACCCTGGATTTGGTTGACTACTATAAGTATCAACTAAAATGAATAAAAG
>ENA-OXET01000538-OXET01000538.1-human-gut-metagenome-genome-assembly--contig:-NODE-538-length-15552-cov-11.957476_pt1 | contig 15552 bp, 8 predicted proteins | sample MGYA00249831_ERZ652256 | MGnify/ENA primary metagenome ERZ652256 (study PRJEB26925, sample SAMN05826983) | human gut metagenome | biome: ENVO:2100002; feature: ENVO:00000062; material: ENVO:00002003... | reverse complement strand
AGTCCGCCTGACGGCGGCGCTGCAAAGCAGCTCCCCTAGCGAGGGGAGCCTTTCTTAAAGGAAGGAGTGTAATTATGAGCAGAGTGAGCGATGCGAGAGTGCAGCTGGATGCGTGGGAGGCGAAGAAGCCGGAAAGCTACACCAGCAAATACAAGGACAAGATCGACGGCGTGATGGGCAAGCTGGACGGGATGAAGGATTTCAGCTACGACCCCACCCGGGATGCGGCCTACGAGCAGTATAAGAACAGCTACACCCGGCAGGCGAAGCTGGCCAACGAGAACGCCCAGGCCAACGCCAGCGCCATCTCGGGCGGGTACGGCTCGAGCTACGGCACCCAGGCGGGCCAGAGCGCCTATCAGAACGCCATGGCGGGCCTGAGCAGCGCCACCAACAGCCTGTACAGCCAGGCGCTGAACCAGTACACCCAGAAAAAGAGCGACCTGCAGAACCAGCTGAGCGGATACCAGCAGGCCGAGGCGCAGGACTACGAGAAATACCAGACCAACTACCAGAACTGGGAGAACCAGCGCAACTACTATCAGAGCGCGTACAATCAGGCGGCCAGCGAAAGCCAGGCGAAGAAGAGCCGGGGGAGCGGACTTCTGAACACGATCCTGAGCGTAGGTGCAAGCATACTGATGGGCTTGTTGTAAAGAAAAAGCGCCCAGCCCGGAAGAGCTGAGCGGCGGAAGAAAACCTCTCACCGTTTCTGTCCGCCTGCGGCGGAGCAAAAACGGAGCTCCCCTATCGAGGGGAGCCTTTCTTAAAGGAAGTCTTATGCAAGATGGAGCTTTTCTTTCAAGGCGTCCTGAAGAACGCCGGAGAAGTTGATGTGTGCGGCCTCGGCTGCATCATTGAGCCAAGCGGGGACGGAGAGGGTCTTTTTAACAGGGCGGAACTGCTTTTGGTAAGCAGCCATATCAAAGGGGACCATGACCACAAAGTCTCCGGCCTCCACCGGAAGAGAGGAAGGAACGGAAGGAGTGGGGCAGACAGCGCACTCTTCCAGCATCAGGCCGATGGCATCCTGTGCCATCCGCACAGCCTCATCCATCGTATCGCCCTGCGTAAAGCAGCCCTCGATGTCGGGAACGGTGACAGAATAACCCGTTTCTTCGGGGTGGAACACCGCGGGATAGAAAGTATAGTTTGTCATCGGCATCAAGATTCACCTCCGAATTTATAAGTATAGCATATATGCATTTCGCGTATTTTGTCAAGAAGGGAGTTTCGAATGGGAGTTTTCAAGAGATACAGGGACGCGCAGGCGGCGCAGAAGGACGCGGAGAACGCGATGCCGGGGGCGTACCAGAGCAACTACACCGACCGGATCAACGAGACACTGGACAGCATGGGCGCGGCCAGCAATGCGGGCTATGACGTAGGCACGGACAGCGAACTCTACCGGCAGTACCGCGCGGGCGCACAGGCGAATGCCAGAGCGGCGGCCGAGAACGCCGCTGCGGGCGCTGCCGCGCTGAGCGGCGGGTACGGCTCGAGCTACGCAAACAGTGTGGCCCAGCAGGGCTACCAGCAGGCCATGGCCAACGTGGACGACGGGCTGGCCGGACTGCGGGACAAGGCCCTGACCATGTACCAGCTGAAGCAGAACGGCCTCTCAGGGCTGCTGAGTGCGCTGCAGAATCAGGACAGCCTCGAGGCGGCAGAGCATCAGGGGGCGGTGGCCAACGCGCAGGACTGGCGGGACTACAAGAAGAGCCGGACAGATCAGGCGGCGCAGGAGAAGAGCGATTTTCTCTCGAACCTGTGGGAGATGGCGAAGAGTGTGGGCAGAGCCGGTCTGACGGCCTACGACACCTACAAGGGCTACACCCAGCAGCAGTGGGAGAACGAGTTTGCCCGGGAACAGTGGGAGTACAACAAAGAGCGCACCGGCCAGAGCGATGCACTGAATGCCTACGAGCAGGCGTTCAACCTGTACCAGCAGGGAGCGGGCGATGCCGCGAACGCCGTGCTGGGCCGGTATGGTCTGGATACCGGAATCTTCGACAATTACAGCGGCGCACCCATCACCCGCGCAGACAAGGCGGGTGCGCTCACGACCGCGGCGGGGCTGGCAGGCGGCGGCAGCGACGAGGCCGCACGGGCGGTGCTGGAGCTGTACGGCCTGGATCCGAACTCTGTGGGAAATTACAGGACGATCGCAGGACGGCAGCTTGCAACGACGCTGGCAACAAAGAGCGCAGGCAGCTCGGGCGGCTCTTCGGGCAGCAGGAGCAGCGGCAGCACGGAAAATAAGAGACCTGCGCCGACCTATGCTCAGCTGCTGAGTATGTCGAAGGAGTTTGTCACAATGAAAGCGAGTGACCCGCGATATGATTACTACAAGCGGACGCTGACGGATGCGGGCTGGATAGAGGACGACACCCGTGTCCCGCAGCGGGCGCAGGTGGCGGCGAACGCCATCAAGGGCCAGAGGAACCACGGCTCGGATGACCAGACTATTTTTGACAGCCTGAAGTATCAGGGATACACGGACGACGAGATCTGGAAAGCCTTTGAGCTGGCCGGGTAACAGAAAAGCCTCCTGCACGACCGTGTGCAGGAGGCTTTGGGATAAAGTCAGGCGAGGTGGAGCTGGTGCTTGAGCGCGTCCTGAAGGACCTGACTGAAGTTTACATTGCGTTCAAGGGCGGCGGCATTGAGCCACGCCGGGAGAGTGACGGTGCGGTTTACCGAACGATTGACGCTGGCGAGCCGGACGGACGGCATATAGGCATCGACCAGCACGACCCGCTCGTTTTCTTTAGGCTGGATAGCGGACAGGGCCGAGGGGGCGGGGATAGGCTCGCCGTCCTCTTCCAGCCCGCACATCACGCAGCCAAGCAGCTCGCGGGCGGAAAGCAGGGCGTCGTCCTCGGACGTACCGCTGGTGGCGACACCGAGGTCGGGAAAATCGACAGCGATCTCCTGCCCGTCCTCGTAGATAAACACGGCAGGATAGAAGTAACGGTCGGGAAGATTCTTTTTCATCAGAAAAGCCTCCTATCATTCAGCGGAATTTAAGGCCGGACTGCTGCTCAATGCGGTTAAGCGTAGCCCGGGGAATATCTTTATCGGGGTCTTTTACGGTGACGCGACCGGGCTTGGCGGGGTGTTTATACTGGTGGTGGCTGCCCACGCAGTTGACCTCATACCAGCCGTCGGCCTTGAGCGCCTTTATGACCTCGCGGGACGAATAACTTTTCACGACATCATCTCCTCAATAACAGAATAACAAATACAATACTATTTGTCAAGACAAAAAGAAGGGAAGAAGACGGAATGGCAGTAACCAAACAGCAGCTCGCACAATGGAGCAGGGAATTTGCCGCAAAGAACCCGGACAAGGTGAGTGGGGCGGGCAGCACTGCGCAGAACATCACCACAAAGAAGAGCAGTGTCACCAAGGAGCAGCTGAGCCAGTGGAGCCGGGAGTTTGACAAAAAGGAAGCACAACGTCAGGCAGAACAGGAGCAGAACACCCGGGACAAAGCCTTACAGCAGTATACCGAGAGGCACATAAGCGACATGGGGGAGGTGGATGCGAGGAACGAGCCCTCTCAGGCAGCTTCGCCCACAGCCACGGAAAACATCAGCGGGCGGAAAGAAAACCTCTCACCGTTCCCGTCGGCTGACGCCGCGCGAGAACGGAGCTCCCCTATCAGGGGAGCCCTTCTTAAAGGAAGCCCCACCGAAAGGGCGCTGGACATGGGGCAGAAGTGGGGCGTTCCGACGAAGAGCGGGAACGTGCTGGAGAACGTGGACGGCGGGGCCATGGCCTACGGCAGCGGCCGGGCGCAGGAGCTGAGAGCCAGCTTTGCCAAGGACAGCGTACCGGACGAGTTTGACCGCATCAACCAGTGGCTGGACACCGGGGACAACAAGAATCTGGCCGACGCGGTGCGGCGGGTGGACAACACCCACGGCGCGTACACGGACGCCGACCTGATCCGGAAGGGCGGCTGGACGCAGGCGCAGATCGACGAGGCCCGGAAGATGAACGCTGCGCTGGACGCCATCCCCGCATGGCAGCGGGGCGTGCGCCGGGCGGCGAACGCCATCGGCGGCATCGGAGACACGGTGGCCGCTGCCCCGGTGCTGGGCGCGGAGTACGGCGTACAGGCGGGAAAGAACATCGACGCCACCCTGAAGAACTGGAAACAGGTGGAGCAGGAGGTAAAGGGTGACGAACACGCCCAGAGTCTGTTTGACCTTTTGACCGACGTAGACATGGACTATAATCCCACATGGCCGGAGAGCCGGAACAGGGAGCTGATCTCGATGGGGTACAACTCCAAGGAGATCCGGGAGATGCGCCAGAAGCTGGCGGGGCTGGAAGTGAGCGACGGCATCGACAAGAACCAGAGCGTGGGCTACCAGCTCTACGACCGCGGGCAGCAGCTGACGGCTGCGGCCCAGAGCGGCCTGAGCCCGACCCAGCGGGCCGTGGCGGGGGCCGTGACCAGCGCGGCGGAGAATCTGGCCGTGGCGGGCGTGAACCCGGCGGCAGTGCTGCCCATCCTGAGCGCCCAGGGCGCGGCGGAGGCCATGGGCCAGAGCGCAGAGAAGGGCGAGAGCGCAGGCAAAGCACTGGGCGGCGGCCTCGCCAAGTTCGGCGCGGGATGGGCCATCAACTCGGTGGGCGCGGCTGACCTTGCAAAGACCATGGGCAGTGACTACGCGAAGGACACGCTGGCGGGGCAGATCGCGGACTGGGTGCAGGGGCTGGCGGGCAGCTCGGAGCTGGCGAAGCGCTACCCGGCGGTGGCTGCGGCCATCTCGGGCGGCATCGACAACTCGATGCAGGCCTTTGCGGAGACCTATGCGGACATGGCCATCGACGCTGCGCTGGGGGACAGCGAGGCGGCGAAGAACCTGTTCAGCAAAGACACCTTCCTCACCGCGCTGGAAAGCGGACTCTCCGGCGGCGCGTCCGGCGCGCTGGGCGGCGCTGTGGGCTCGGGGCTGGCAAAGATGAACGACGGAGACGCCAGCTTACTGGGGCAGGCGGAGTATTACGACCGGCTGGATCGGATGGAGCGGGCTGCTGCCCGACAGAAGGAGTGGGAGGCCCGGGCAGCGGAGCCCTCTCAGTCGGCTTCGCCGACAGCTCCCCCAGAGGGGCGAGCCACTGGCGTGTCGGGCAGCTCTCAGCTGGACGCCGGAAGCGCTGCGGGGCGTGAGATGGCGGGCCTTGCGACAGAGGGAAGCGGAAGCGTAAATGAGACTGCCGCAAAATCGGAAAACCCGGCGGTGCGGCAGTTTGCCGAAGTGGCGGCGAGCGACAGCCTGACGGGCAAGACCATCGGACTGTTTACGCCGAACGCCGAGAACCGGGAAAACCGTGCGGCTTTTGAGCAGGCTTACGGTGTGACGCTGCCCGACACTGCGGGCGCGACCCGCCGAATGCTGCGGGAGATCGCCGCACAGCAGAACGTAAAAAGCGAAGCTGCGCCTGCTGCACAGAGCGCAGAGCTGCCCGGCGAAGCTGTGGATGTGCCGCAGACAGTGCAGGACGCTCTCGCGGAAAGCGCCGATGCCATGCCGGAAACGGCTGCGCCGGACAACGTGCGTGAAGCGGCTGCCACTGTAGGTGAAACCGACAGCTACGAGAACGCCCCGCTGCGGGAGACCCTGGGACTCCGGCCGGAAGCGCCGAAGACTCAGCGGGAGGCCGAGGTGCAGCGGGCGCTGGAAGGCTGGCGGGTGACGGACAAGGCAGCCGAGACCATCAGCAAAAATATGCCGGACAGGGTGGACGCCGACCGGTACGCGGCCGCAGCGTCGCCGCTGTACCGGCTGGGCCGGAGCGGCGCTGCCACCTTTGCGCAGGCACTGGAGCTGGCGGGCAGCATGAGCGGCACGGCGGCGGACATCAATTATATCCTGAGCACCGACGCCGGCCGGACGGCCCTTGAGATCGCCTACACCCAGGGCAAGGGCGAACGGATGCTCTACGCCGAAAAGATGGCCGGCCTGGGCGGCACACTTGGCAGCGAGAGCACCAGCGGCAGGGGCGAGGTATACGCCAAGGGTACGATGCGGCAGGAGAGCGACCCGGCCAGCCAGATCATCAGCCTGAACGCCGCGGCCACCGGCACGGATGCTGTGCTGAGGGATGTGCTGCAGAACGACCGGAGCATCAGGGCCTATGTGGACACCGAGACGGCCCGGATCTTCTTCGGCGACAGTGCGCAGGACATCTTCAGCACGGTGCTGCACGAGGACTACCACTGGTACAACGCGCTGGACGCCGAGGGCGCACGGACTTTGCAGGAGCACGCGCTGGAATATCTGGCGAAGAGCAGCGGCTACGAAAGCCTGGACGAGATGATCCGGGCGAAACTGCGGGATTACAGCGCCCAGAGCCTGACCTATGAGCAGGCAGCGGAGGAGCTGGTGGCCGACGCATGGCGGGGCATCTTTGACAGCGAGGAGAGCTTCAGGCGCTGGGTGACGTTCCAGCGCGGGCAGGCAGAGAAGAACGCAGGCAAGAGCGGCGCCATCCACAAAGTGATGGAGCAGGTGCGGCAGATGCTGGATGGGCTCATCAGCCGGGCGAAGGAAGTGCTGACCATCGACCCGGACAACCGCGCCGCCCTGAAGGCGAAGCGTCTGGCCGAGGCCGAAAAGCGCACCTTACAGGACGAGTATTTTGCTCACGCAGAAAAGGCCATGGACAACCTGCGGACGGCAAAAGAAAACGCCGCAGCCCTCAAGACCGAGAGCGCGGCGGAAAAGAAAGGAATGCGGTTTCAGCTGCATGAGGGTAAAGATTCCCTTGTTGAGCGGATGAATAAAAATCTTACACAGCTCGAGCAGATGGAAACGGTAGCAGTCATTAAGGGAACAGAAGTCTCGTTTGGCACAAGCCGAAAAGAAAACATTGCGAATGTTGCAGCTTATTTTGATTCTCTCGGAAATCGTGTTGAGAGGTCGGAATTTGGAACAGTAGAATTGACCGCAAAAGGTGCAAGAACTACAATTCAACACGGTAACAGCGCAGCAAAACAAGCGGCAGTAGGCGCAATTCCTGAAATTATTAAAAACGGCCGTCAAATTGGATACGAAAAGAACTGGCAGGGCAGAGGCTATGATACCTATGTTTTTGCAGCACCTGTTGAGATCAATGGAGCAAGACTTTATGAAAGTGTTATCGTCAATTCTTACCGTCATGATAATCGAAGGGCGTTCTATGTACATGAAGTCTGCTGGACGGATGGAAGCTATGTAACACTGAATACTCAAGGCTTACCAATAAAAAAAGAAGATACCGCCACATCGCTCCCGAAAGCGATGCTGAGTGCCTTTGCAGACACCCAGGAAGTATCTTCTAAACAGAGTATAGCACAAACCTCTGCCGAACGCAATAGAACAGACGAACCTGTGAAGAAAACCACCCGCTTTCAGCTGGCCGAGCAGGCCGACCGGGACGCCAAGCAGAACCAGCAGCGGCAGGCCAGCCGGGTACTGGCGGAGAAGGCAGCGGCCTTTGACACCCTGAACCAGTTCTTCGGCCTGACGAAGAACACCCGGCTCTCGGACGCTGCTCTCGAGAGCCTCGCCATCCGGTGGACCAAGACCAACGGCAGCCGGGCCGACCGGACGAAGCTGGCAAACGAGACGCGGGCGCTGGTGGAGTATCTGCGCTCAGAGGGAGCGGACATGGCCAAGGCGCAGGGACTGGCCGAGACACTGGCGGGCGAAGTGCTGGACGAGGCGACCTACCGGAACACGGAGCTGTGGGACGAATACCCCGACCTGCATGACCTGACCTACACGGTGGACAAGAACGGCAAGGCCAAGGCGGAGCTTGTGAAGCGGTACGGAAGCTGGACAGAGGCGGTGGCCGAGGCCCGGCGCCACGGCGTGAAGCTGCGGCAGGCGGAGGGATACCGGGACGGCAACCCGGCGGAACAGTACGAGGCCATCGTGAACGACACCCGGGCCGTGGGCGGCGTGAAGGAGAGCGCTACGGCACTCTTCCGCTCAGCGGCACAGGAAGCGGGCGTGGCGGGCGCAGCCGTCATGGAGAGCACGGAATGGCTCGATGTGCTGATGAACGTACACGACACCATCAAGCCCAAGATGATGAGCCGGTTTGCGGACGCTGCCGAATACGAGGACGCCAAGGTGGAGCTGGCGGGCCGGATGATCGGCGACATCATGAGCCACCCGGAGATGACCGACGCCGAGGCGGTGTTCGAGGGCATCTTAAAGCATAACCGGGAGGTGGCCGCCATGGCCGCCGGAAGCGAGGAGCGGGCGGCTGAGGTGACGAAGGGGCTGAAGAGTGTGCAGCAGGCCCAGCGGAAAGCCTTTGCCGACCGGATGCGGGAAAACAAACGGGGACAGGCCGTGCAGGAGTATGCCGAGGCAACGGGAGAGACGGACGAGACAGTTTTGAAAACCGTGGGCGACATGAACGAGCGGCTGACGTTCCTGCGGGAGGAGTATGAGCGGCGGTTGAAGGCAGAGAGCCAGAGACTGAAGCTGGAACGCCAGCGGATGCTGGACGATATTACCCTGAAGTTTGCCGAGAAAGAACGCCGGTTGAACATTGAAAACGACTTTTTGGCCCACGAGTATGCAAAGGAGCAGATGCGTGCGGACTATGCAGAACGGCAGCTGGTGTTCCAACAGGACGAGATCGCAGACTGGGCAGCGGAGAACCAGAGGAAAGCGGCCGAATGGGAACAGCTGCAGAAGGAACGGGACGAAAAGGCAGAGACCCTGTGGAAGGAGTACGCCGAAAAGGCAGAAAATGTCCTGACCAACCGTGCGGTCAAAAATGCCAAAGCCGAAGCGCTGGCAAAGGAACGGGAGAAGAAAGCCCGGGACGGCAGAAAGGCGGACGAGCTGAAACGGAGCATCCGGAACAATGCCGCCCAGCTCAACCAGATGGTGCTGCGGCCGAAGCCCGGGAAATATGTACAGAAGAGCCTCATCGTGCAGGCCGCTGAGGTGGCGAAGCTGGTGGACATGGCAGTGCTGAACAACAACGCCGTGGCCAAGCTGACCGCTTTGCAGGACAGCATCCGGCGCAGCGGAGAGATGGACGCCGGCATCCACACCGACTGGGAGAACAGCGGCGTGGAAAAGCTGATCCAGACACTGCGGGACGACATGAACGCCAGCAAGCAGGCAAAGCTGGACCGGCTGCAGCAGCAGCTGGAAGAAGCCAAGGCCCTGCCGGACAGCGACAAGGCCGAACAGCTGCGGGACCGGCTGCGCCAGCGCATCCGGGAGACGGAGAACCGCACCTATCTGCCCATGACGGTAGATCAGCTGCGGATGCTGAAGGCCATTACGGCCAGCACCCTGCACATCATCCGGACCGAGAACAAGACCCTGAGCCTTGCGAGGGCGGAAGAGGTGGACGGCATGGCCATGAAGGCCGCCCGCGAGGTGCTGAACTCGGAGGGCAACGGCTTCGGAGAGAAATTTGAAAAGGCGAAGGGCGCGATGAACCGCTACCAGCTGGACATGCTGGGCGGCACGAGAATGTTCCGGCGCCTGGGCGGCTACACCAAAAACGGCCAGATGGAGAAGCTGGGGCAGATGCTGAACGACGGCCAGCGGCGGCAGACGGAGATCCTCGTGGAAGGCGAAAGCCTGTTTGCCAACGTAACCGGCAAGGAACACCTGAAAGAGGTGGAGGCTTTTGCCGGGCCGGGGGCGGAGCTGGTGGACATCGGCCTGAAGGACAGCAAGGGCAATGCCGTGCCGCTGAACCACGCACAGCTGTGCAGCCTGTACATGCTGCTGCGCAACGAGGACAGCCGCCACCACCTGATGACCGGCGGCCTGACCCTGCCGGACGCTGTCCAGTACGCCAAGGGCAACATCGAGAGAGCCTACCAGCGCAGCCAGACCGTGATGCTGGGGACACTGGTGAACGCCGACGGCGTCCCCATGGCCGACACCATTTTGCAGACGGTACAGGGCGCCATGACGGACTATGACCGGGCATGGTGCGAGGACATGAAGGACTTTTTTGGGCGGTACACTACGAACCTCATCAACGAGACCAGCATGAAGCTGCTGGGCTACGACCGGGCCACCGTGAAGAACTACTACCCCATCGCGGTAGACCGGAGCACGCTGGCGACGGAGATCGAGGGCGTGAAGATGGATGCCACCATCGAAGGCCGGGGCTTTTTGAAGGAGCGCGTGAAGAGCGACAAGCCCATTTTGCTGGAAGAGTGCCAGAACGTGGTAAAGCGGAGCCTGCGGGACACGGCAGCCTATGCGGGCCTTGCGGCCCCCATCCGGGACGTGCAGCGGGTGCTGAACAGCACCGTGGAGACGGCGGAGGGCGTCGGGGTGCTGAAGGACAAGATCATCGGCGAGAAGTGGGGCAGGGAGACGGTAAGCTACATCAATGACCTGCTGACCGACCTGCAGACCAGGCAGCGGCACCGCAGCAGCACCATGAGCCGGGCGCTCGACCGGATGCGGGGCAACTACGCCGGGGCCATCCTGACCGTGAACCCGGGCGTGGCCATCGCGCAGGCGGCCAGTCTGCCCACGGCGGGCGCTGTGCTGGGAGCAGACACCATGGCGGCGGTGCTGCCCTTCGTGAAGAACTTCTCGGGCAAGCAGCGGGCCGCGGTGGAAGCAGAGATACGCCAGCACGGAGACGCCCTGCTGCAATACCGGCTGCGGGGAACGAAGCGGGGCGAGATGAGCTCCATCGGCGCGCACAAAAACCTTGTGGCCAAAGCGTCGGAAGCGATGCCTGCCGTGACCGGCTGGATCACCGGCATGGACGAGATCACGGTGGCCGCGCTGTGGGAGGGCGCGAAGCGGTATGTGGAGCACCACGCAGCGGAATTCAGCGATGGCGCCGCGGAGAAGGGCAGCGAAGCCTACTGGGAAGCCGTGAACAAGATGTACCAGCGGGTCATCGAGGAGACCCAGCCAAACTACACCACCATGCAGCGGGCAGGCATCCAGCGCAGCGACAACGAGTTTGTAAAGACGCTGACCATGTTTACCACCCAGCGCTTCCAGAACTACGGCATCCTGGCCGACGCCGTGGGCGACTACAAGGCTCAGAAAGCCCGGTACGCTGCCGACCAGAGCGCCGAGAACAAGGCCGAGGTACAGCGGGCCGGGCAGAGCCTGCGCCGGGCGGCGGCAAGCCAGGTGGTGCAGACGGCGGTATTTGCCCTGATGAAGATCGGCGCGGACTTCCTGCTCCACCGGTGGGACAAGGAGCAGGACGAGAACGGCGACATCACGGCGGCCAGCGTGGGCAAGCGGTTCTTCGACCTGTACACCGAAAGCGCAGCCGGAAACTTTTTGTACGGAGCGGAGATCTACAGTGTTATCTCGAACGCCGCAAGCGGCGCGGACTACGACGTGGTGAGCGCCACCAATATCAGTGCGGTGAACGATCTGTTTGCCGCCTTTACCAAGACCGCCAAGCTGCTGCGGACGGACACCGGCGAGATGAGCGAGGAAGAGCTGGCGGCACACCACCAGAAGCTGAACAAGGCGGTGCTGAAGGACATCCAGTGCGGCCTTGAGCTCTACGGCGTACCGGCGGCCAACATCCGGAAGGCAATGCAGGCGTTTGAAGGCTACTGGGAGGATGCACAGGCCATCGGCAGCGGCGAAGGGTTTAGCTTTAGCTCTGCACCCTCTTCGGCCACCGGACAGTACGACCGGCTGTACAACGCCATCCAGAGCGGGGACCGGGAGGAAGCTGCTGCGGCCATGAAGAAGCTGGAACAGATGCGGAAGGAAGGCAAGGTGAAGGAGCTGAAGGTGGACAGCCAGCTCAAGACCCGGCTGAAGAAGTACGACGAGGACATTCTGGAAGCAGCCAAGGCCCAGAACGCAGGCAAGGAGAAAGCGGCGGAGACGGCACGGAAAGCGGCCTTCAGGAAGCTGCTGGAGGGACTGGACGTGGGCAGCACAGACTCTGCCCGGCGGGCGGAGCTGGCCGACGTGGTGACCGGCGCTGTGAACGAGAGGGCCAACGAGCTGCTGCTGGCCGAAAAGGGCCGGGACAAGGACGCCAGCGTGTACGCTGACCTGCTGGAGGAAGTGGAAAATGGCCGGGTAAAGGACGTGCAGGCCGAAATAAACCGGCTGCTGACCGCAGGCAAGGACAAGGGCAACATCAAGAGCAAGATCACCGAGGCCGTGAAGGAAGAGTATCTGGCCGGAAGCGACCGGGACCGGGAGAAGCTGGAGAAGAAGCTGCTGGCCCTCGAGGACGCAGAGGGAAGCCCGCTGTACGAGGAAAAGGACTTTGCGCAGTGGGTGAGCGCTGCGGACAAGAAGGCCGAGAAGGCGAAGGACGAGAGAAATTGGTGGGAGGAGGTGAAATGATGGGCGAAATGTGATATAGTAGGCGCAAAGGGGGCTGATGCAATGGAAGAAGAGAAACGTGAAGTTCCGAATGCGGAGACCTGGGCGGCAATGGCAGAAGTGGAGGAGATGAAGAAGCACCCGGAACGGTACGAGAAGTACCATTCTTTTGAAGAGCTTTTACAGGAAGCTGCCGAGACAAAGGCAGCAATAGCGGCCGGAGAATGGCCGGTATTTGACACCGTTGATGAGCTGTCTGAGGCGCTGGGCCTCTGAATCGGATCTGAAAAGAACGAGCACTCTGGCTGTGAGCCGGGGTGCTCGTTCTTTTATATGTCCGCAGTAGTTTTGAAGCAGGGGACGTGGTAGGCTGGAGAAGAAGAGGTCTTTAGAAACGGCAGCGGACCGGAAGGAAACCTCTCAGCTTTGCAGTCCGCCTGACGGCGGCGCTGCAAAGCAGCTCCCCTAGCGAGGGGAGCCTTTCTCAAAGGAAGGAGCCTCAGAGTGAAAGTAAGGATCATCAAAGACCGATTCGGCGGGATGGGCTGGCGGGCCGAGCCGGGGGTGCTGCATCTGGGCGGCGTAGGAACGGCGGGCGTGGAGAGCCTGAGCTTCGCGCTGCCGGAGGAGTGGGACGGGATGGCCGTGACCCTGCACATCGAGCAGGAGGGCGGCACGCTGCCCCAGCCGGTGCTGCTGGACGAGAGCCGGGAAGTGACCATCGACCGACGCTTTACTGCCGCCCGGCAGGGGCTGTGGATGCTGCTGGCCCAGAGCGCGGACGGCTACACGGCCATGAGCTGCCCGGCGAGATACGACTGCTACGAGACCATTGAGTTGTCGGGTACGGTGGAGGACGTAGACCCCAGCGTATACGCCCAGTTTGTGGCGCTGGTACAGCAGGCCGTGAACACGGCCATGAACGAGGGTGCAGCCGCAAAGGACGCGGCCAAGACGGCACAGGCGGCGATGGATGCCGCCCAGAAAGGCGCGGCCGCCACCCAGAAGGAGCGGATGAGCGCCGAGGACGCCGAGAGCGCCGCGGCCCTTGCGGCGGCAAGGACGCAGGCGGACATCACGGCTGCGGCTGCCAGCGCTGCCAGCGCGCTGGGCGCGGCAAATGAGACACTGGACGCCTGCACCGCTGCCACTCAGGCGGCGAACCGGGCGGCGAACCTTGCCCCGAAAAAGGAGGAGCGCCGCCTGCTGATGCGTCTGCTGCGGGAAGCCGCCTATCAGACCAAGACCGCCGACACCCTGCTGGATCAGCTGAGCGGGGTATGGGCCGAGGTACCGGTGGGAGCGGTGACGCTGACCCGGGACAGCCTGACCCTGTATGCGGGGGAGCGGACGGCGCTGGGAGTCCGGATCAGCCCCGAGAATGCAACGGAGCAGACCGTGCTGTGGGAGAGCAGCGACGAGGCTGTGGCCGCTGTGGAGGACGGCGTCATTACGGCAAAGACCCCCGGCGGAGCGCGGATCGCGGCCCGGGCGGACGGATGCAGCGCAGAGTGCGCCGTGCTGGTAAAGCCGGCGGTGGAGCGGGTGAGCCTGAGCACCGATGCTCTGGCCCTGACGGCGGGTGAGACGGCGGTGCTGGACGCAGCCGCCGACCCGGAGGGCGACGTAGCGTGGCTGAGCAGCGACGAGACCGTGGCCGAGGTGAGCGACGGCACCGTGACAGCCAAGAAGCCGGGCGCTGCGGCCATCCTCGCGGCCAGCGGCGGGAAATACGCCTGCTGTGCCGTCCGGGTGCGGGAGGCCGAGGTGCCGGTAGAGGCTGTGACCCTGAGTCAGACCACCCTGACACTGAAGCCGGGGGAGACTGCGACCCTGACGGCCACAGTCAGCCCGGAGAGCGCTGATCAGGCTGTGGTGTGGTACAGCGCCGACCCGGAGACCGCCAGTGTGGCCGGGGGCGAGGTGGTGGCCATCTGCGCCGGAACAACGGAGATCGCGGCCATTGCGGGCGGCGTGAAGGCAGCGTGCAGCGTAACGGTGGCCGAGGACGGCCTGAGAGCCGCCAGCCTGATGCTGAGCGCCGGGACGCTGGAGCTGACGGAAGGCAAGACCGCGACCCTGACGGCCACGGTGCTGCCCACCAGCATCCCCCAGAGCAGCATCGCGTGGACCAGCTCCAACGAAGAGGCTGCCGTGGTGGACGGCGGCGTGGTGACGGCCCGCGCCGCCGGAGCGGCCATCATCCGGGCCAGCGTGGGCGGCAAGACGGCCAGCTGCACCGTGACCGTAAAGGCGGCGAGGGTGCCGGTGAGCAGCGTGACGCTGGACCGCAGCACCCTTGAGCTGAGCGTGGACGGCACGGCCCGGCTGACAGCTGCCGTGCGGCCCGAGAATGCCGACGACCGCACCGTGGTGTGGCAGAGCAGCCGGGAGGACGTGGCCACCGTGAGCGGCGGCATCGTGCGGGGCGTGGCCGAGGGCAGCGCGCTCATCAGCGCCACGGCAGGCGGCGCAAAGGCCGAATGCCGCGTAACGGTGAGCCAGGCGCTGGTGTGGTGCAGCGTGGTGAACCGGCTGAGCCACGTGACCACCGACCAGACTGCCGTCGTGGTGGCGAAGGGCCGGGCCTACAAAGCCGCCCTGACCGCCGAGAGCGGGTACACCCTGACCGAGGTGAACGTGAAGATGGGCAGCGAGGACATTACGAAAACGGCGTGGAATGCCGCCGAGGGCTGCGTGAACATCGAGGCCGTGACCGGAAATGTGGTCGTCACGGCAAAGGCGGAGGTAAAAGAATGAGTGAACCGATCTACAACAGCGCCGGTGAGGTGCTGTACCCGGGCCTTGCGGGCGACGGGGCCGGATACCGGGGAAGCCGCCTCGTGATCCTGACGCCGGAGAGCTGGGAGAAGGCAGAGGGAGCTTGGCCCCTGATGCAGGACGCACCGGTGCCGGAAGCAAAGACCGGCTATGCGGCGCTCGGCTCCTACCCAGACAACTACGGCGCAGCGGCGCAGGAAGCGGGATGCCCGGCCTACTGCGAGGCGCAGGACGGCTTTGTCCGCTTTTACGCCCGGGCGAAGCCCTCCGGAGACATCTGGGTGCAGGTAACGCTGCTGGGCAACGCGGGCGGAACTGTGGTGACAGGACTGGTGGCGGGGAGCGGCGTGAGGGTGGACCCCACCCTCACCGTCTCCGGCGCGGCGGCGGACGCGGCGGCCACCGGCGTGCGCATCAAGCTGTTGGAGATGGTGCATGGCA
>ENA-OXET01000513-OXET01000513.1-human-gut-metagenome-genome-assembly--contig:-NODE-513-length-16265-cov-18.594510_pt1 | contig 16265 bp, 20 predicted proteins | sample MGYA00249831_ERZ652256 | MGnify/ENA primary metagenome ERZ652256 (study PRJEB26925, sample SAMN05826983) | human gut metagenome | biome: ENVO:2100002; feature: ENVO:00000062; material: ENVO:00002003... | reverse complement strand
GCTAGTCTCGTGGGCTCGGAGATGTGTATAAGAGACAGCTCTGACAAACACCATGCTCAACGAGTTTGTAGAGAAAATTCTTGTCCATGAGCGTGACCGGAAAGGCAGCGTTGAAACCACACAGGAGATTGAGATTTATTTCAACTTTGTCGGGAAATATGTTCCGCCCCACTTTGGGGAAGTCGATTTGACCCCGGAGGAATTAGAAGCTTTGCGGAAGAAAGAGGAACGCAAGGACAGGCTTCATCAGAATTATTTGAAGCGGAAAGCCAACGGCTGGCAGAGGGAATATTATGAGCGTACCAAAAGCGAGAAACGCCGGAGAATGGAAGAAGCTAAAGAGGCTATCCGGGCCGAGGATATGGCAAGGGGCGTGTTTATTCCAGTGGGCCAGTTACCGAAGCAGGAACCGCAGAAAGCCACGGCGCAGACCCGCGCCGCCGTATGACAAAGGAGGATTTCACATGAAAGAGTTGACCTACATTTGTGTTGGAGATTACTACATCCCGAATCTGAAGCTGGCAGAGCAGCCGGATAGATCTATCGGCAAGTACGGGCGTATGCGGCGGCGGTATTTGAAAGAATACCGCCCTGCCCTTTACAACAGCCTGTTACTCTCCGAGAAGCTCTATCCCCATCTGTTAGAGATTGACGAGGCTGCAAATGCGCGCATGGACATTCTCATGCCGCAGCTTATGAAAGCTGCAGGTGTGACCGAAGAACTAAAGGCCGCCGATCAAATGAAATGGGTGGGGCTGGCAAATAATTGCAGGGCGCAGGCGGAGGAAATTGTTTTGTCAGAAATAATCTTCAACTAATTTGGAAAATTGGAAAAAGTAAAATGGCTGTGTTCGTTAAAAACGAAGAAATCATATCTTCTGCAATACATTTCTCCAACAAAAAAACTCCGGTACATCCATGACGGAGCTTGTTGCGACAATTCAATATGGAGATAACGACGGCAACACGATCAACTATTACATTCTCAAAACCACTTGTTACGAGGCTGACCCTGCGGAAATTACGGGGCTGAACACGGAGGCCATTATGCTGATTGTCGGCCCCGGAACGGCTGACGCCTGCCAGGAAATGAAAATTCAGGATTGGGACGCTGCCCTTTATGAAAGAGGGGAACTATCCTACCTGTGCTGGACATATTCGCCGGAGGTGAGCTATATCCTGGAATATAGCCCCTATGCGTTTGCGGATGAAGAAATCATAAAAATGGCGGAAAGTGCAAAGCCCATAAATGAAGAATAGACAGACGTCGGACACGGCGGCCCGCTGGCCGTTGCATCCGGCGTCTTTATTATGGCTTGTTTCTACGCATTTAGAACCCCAATACGGCGGCAACGGGATAAAGAATACCGCCGCCCCAGCAACCACGCCGGAAAAGCCTTGAAATTTCAGTCGTTTTCAGGCTCTAAACGCGTAGGTTGGCGGGCTGTTTGGACATAGCAAAGCCCCGGCAGCGTGGCCGTGGCCTGATGATCTTTACTTAATTCCATGAAGATTCCTGTATTCCCTGGGGCCGAGGCCATAGGCTTTCTTAAACAATTTTGCAAAGTGGCCGGAATTGTGATACCCGACTTTAGCCGCAATCGTGGCAATTCCATAATCAGAATTTTTTAGCAAAATCAGCGCCTGGTTTAACCGCAATTCTTTGAGATATTCATACGGCGTTGTCCCATAATACTTCCGAAATGCCAGTTGATACCGGGCTGTACTCATACCCGCTATCTGGGCAAGTTCTTCCCCTGTCGGGTATGCGGCCAGATCATTTTTCATCACCGTTACCGTTTTTCTTAAATTGCGGATGTCCTTATAATCCAGCTTTACAGAAATATGCTTTTGTTCCTGCTCCATGCCTTTCACAACAAGAGAAAGAAGCTCCATTACCTTGCTTTCCAGATAGATTTTCAGCGTATGCCCCTCTGCCTGACAATCCCGTATCTGCTGGAACACAAAGTTGAGTTCCGGCAGGCTGGGGTTTTTGAGAATGTAATCCCTTGCAGAGTTGAGAAGTTCGGCGTTGTTCCTGTCATGCAGCCGAAAATAAGTATTGAAGTATTTGGGCGATAGAATCACTTTCGTAAAACGAACAGGCTTCCCGCCCTCGCAATAGGTGTAAGTTTTCTTCTGTGTGTTTAGATAGCAATAAATCCCCTTATCCACCTGATTCTTTTTCCGTCCACCAATCTTGAAAGAACTGCTGTCCGTTTCAAACTGGCTGATCTCCATATAGTCCTCTGAAATTTCAGTGATCTTTTCAAAGGTGTCCTTGGGCGTATAGTCACCAATCAAAATCAAAAGAAGATCGTCCTCAAACTCGATCAGTTGGAACGTGCCGTTTCCGTATTCGGAAAGCATACGGTAGAAAAAAACACCGTCGCCGCAAAGCTCCTGCACCCTTGCAAAGTGCATGGCTTCGGGGAGCTGTAACAAATAGTCAATTACAGATGGAACCATTGTACCGCCGCCTCCTTTCTCTACTTGATAGTATATCATACCGGCTTTCTGCGCGCCACTTCAAAAAAAGGTGACAATCCAATATTTATCAGTCACGGTTTTATAAAATATATGAAACAAAAACGCTGAAAACACAAGAAATATCAGCACTTTAAGCGTTTTTCAAAATGCAAACAGTAAAGCGGGTCGGCTATTGAAATTTCCACTTCGTGCGGGTAAAGTAGATTGTGTCAGGTTAGCGAAATCTAACTGGCACATTTCAAAGAAAGGGGTATCGTTTCGATGGAACAAAAAAGAACCGGATTATCATACGTTTTTACTCTTGCGAAAGAGGAACGCGGCAAGTTAAGCCTTGGGATGCTGCTGGCGGTCTTTTCGTCGGCCCTGTCTTTCGTCCCGTATTTGGTAGTCTACCAAATCCTGCTTCTGATAATCAAGCAGGAGGTGACGCTTCCCGCAATGCTTGGTTGGGCCGGAATCGGCATTGCCGCAGCAGTCTTACAGGCAATCCTGACATCCTTTGCCGGTATCTGCTCTCATACGGCGGCTTTCAACACCATGCACAGAATCAAGGTCAGAGTATTGGAGCATATGTCCAAATTCAACCTTGGATTCTTTCAGGAACACGCGCCCGGACAGATCAAAACAACCTTGTTTGATGATGTGGACAGGATTGAAACCTTTCTGGCCCACAGCACTTTGGAACTGGCCCAGGCAATCGTCGTTCCTCTGATGATGTTCATTTTCATGCTGCGGCTGAACTGGATTATGGCGCTTATCATGCTGGTTCCTATGATCTTGGGGATTGCAATTCCGATGGCCCTCATGGGGCGCTACCCGGATTTGACGGACGAATTTGCCGGTGACACGGAAAAACTGAACGCCTCCGCAAACGAGTTTATCACCGCTATGCCGGTAATCAAAATGTACCACCTGACAGCCGAAAAATTTGAGCAGTACCGCAATTCCCTGAAAATCTATACAGACTGTTGGGTTAAGATGTGCGAATCCTCCTGCAATCCGCTGTCTATCGCCCTTGTCGTATTGGATTCAGCAATCCTGTTCACGCTGCCCGTGGGCGGCTGGCTATACCTACGAGATTCTTTGTCGGCGGCGTCCTATCTTCTGTTTATCCTGTTGACTATGTGTTTCTTTACGTCTTTCCTGAATATGGTGACGATTGCCATGCAGTCTATGGAACTGGGCAGCGGCCTTGATAATGTAAAGAAAATTATGGATATGGAGGCCATGCAAAACGGACATGAAACGCTTTCCAAAACCGGCTGCTACGGGATTGATTTTGACAATGTGACGTTTAACTACACCAAAGATGGGCGGGCCGCGCTGGACAGCGTTGATCTGCATTTGAAACCGGGGAGCTTAAACGCTTTTGTCGGCCCGTCCGGGGCTGGCAAGACTACGGCAGTACAGCTTCTTGGGCGGTATTGGGATGTGAGCGGCGGGACGATACGAATTGGCGGCGTCCCGGTTACAGAGCTTCAAACGGAAAATCTAATGGATTTAACCGCTTTTGTATTTCAGGACGTTTTTCTTTTGGAGGACACGCTTCTTGAAAATATCCGCATGGGGACGGACGCCACCGAGGAACAGGTACGGCAGGCGGCACAGGCGGCGCAGATTGACGATTTCATTATGAGCTTGCCGAAAGGGTATCTGACTAAAATAGGTGACGAGGGCGTGAAATTGTCCGGCGGCCAGCAGCAGCGAATCTCTATCGCAAGGGCGATTTTGAAAGACGCGCCTATTGTCGTTTTTGACGAGGCAACATCCTATTCGGATATTGAGAATGAACACAAGATACAGCTTGCGCTTCAAAACCTCCTGCGGGGAAAAACCACAATTATGATCGCCCACAGGCTTCACACCATCCGAAATGCAGATAACATTGTTGTCTTTCAGGATGGAAAAGTTGCCGAACAGGGAACACATGACGAGCTGATTGCCAGAGGAAGTACATACAGCCATATGTGGGACACCTATACAAGAGAAACCATCGGGGAGGAGTGAGAAATTTATGTTACGCAGTATTCAGAAATTGATTGGCGACAAACGCAGGCAGTTACTATTTCCTGTTTTCCTGATGTCACTGGACGCCATTGGAAGTCTTGTCATGTACCTTATGCTGTATTTTACCGTAATTCATCTTCTGAACGGTTCTCTTACAGGCGGGCTTGTACGAAACTATACCATTGTGTGCCTTATCAGTGTGGTTCTCCGCCTGATTATTTACAGGAGCGGTTATTTTCTCTGCTTTTCCAGAGGAGCCGAGATGTGCAGCGACCTACGTTTGGAGCTGGCGAATCATTACCGCTCCCTGAGCCTTGGCTACTTCAATCAAAACAGCAGCGGGTATCTTCTTACCACTCTGACAAAGGATTTAAGCAATTTTGAGCTGGTATTGACCCATACGCTACCCTCCATCGTTAAGACATTGGTAATGGGCTGTCTGATTTTAACAGGCACGTTCTTTATCAACTGGAAACTTGCGCTGGCCGAGTGCGTGGTGATTCTGATCGCGCTGCCGGTTTTGAATTGGGGCAACCGGCTGGTGGAAAAGTACGGAACGATCAAGCGCGACCTGACTTCCAAAATGATCTCGATTGTTCTGGAATACATCAAGGGCATGAAAGTATTTAAGTCTGCAAATATGACAAGCACCCACTTCACAAGAATGTCTGATACGTTGGAGGACATACGGAAAACGAGCGTACAGGCGGAAGTGAAAACCGCAGCCCCCACAAGTATGTATTCCATTATTGCGAATTTCCTGTTGCCGTTTGTCCTGCTGATCGGGAGCTATCTGTTCCTTGGCGGAACGATTGCGTCTGAACAGCTTGTGGCGTTTATGCTAATGAGCCTTGCCCTTTCCGCGCTGCTGATTGCGTTTGAACATTCATATAGCCTGCTGAAAGAGTTGAAACTTGCGACTTCCAATCTGGAACAGGCATTTGACACGAAGCCGCTCCCCTACAAAGAAGAAACGGTAACGCTCACACATTTTGATGTTGCGTTTGAAAATGTGGACTTTTCCTATAATCAGCAGGCCGATGTTTTACACAATGTGAGCTTCTATGCCCCGGAGGGAACGACTACGGCGCTGATCGGGCCGTCGGGTTCCGGCAAATCTACGGTAGCGAACTTGATCGCCCGGTTTTGGGATGTGACGAAAGGCTGTGTCCGAATCGGCGGGCAGGACATACGGGAGTTAAATCCTGATGGGCTTTTGAAATATATCAGCGAGGTATTTCAGGAGAATACGCTGCTTTCCGATACGATTTACAACAATATCAAAGCTGGCCGTGAAAATGCCACGGAACAGGAAGTGATTGCGGCGGCAAAGGCGGCGCATTGCCATGAGTTTATCGAAAGGCTGCCGAATGGCTATCAGACCCATCTTGCCGAGGGCGGCAATACCCTGTCCGGCGGCGAGAAACAGCGGATTGCGATTGCAAGGGCAATCTTAAAGGACGCGCCCATCCTGCTTCTGGATGAATCAACGGCCTCTCTGGACGCTGACAATGAAGCGAAAATCAATCAGGCGTTAGACCGCCTGATGAAAGGAAAAACCGTTTTTGTAATCGCCCACCGTCTGAACACCATTCAGAACGCAGATCAGATTATTGTGCTGAATCAGGGCCGGATTGAAGAAACGGGGACGCATGAGGAATTGTTGAGGAAGAAAGGCCATTATTACGAAATGGTGCAGGAACAGCAGAAAGCAAGAGAATGGATTGTGAAAGGAGCCTGAACAGATGAAAAAACTAAGTGAACTTAGCAGCGGTTCCACAGGAAAAATCGCTGCCATCAATGGGGACACGCATTTTCAAAGCCGCGTGACCTCCATCGGCCTTACGATTGGCTGCCCTTTTGAAGTGATTCAAAATCCGAAAAAGCGGCCCGTTTTGGTGTACGCAAGGGACACGATGGTTGCCATCAACAAAACGGAATCTGACAAAATCATGGTGGAGGTGACAAAACAATGAGTGAAAAAACGATTGCCCTTTTAGGCCAGCCGAACTCCGGCAAATCAACCTTGTTTAATGGCCTGACTGGTTCCCGTCAGCACGTCGGGAACTGGCCCGGAAAAACAGTGGAGCGCAAGGATGGTTCTTTCGTTCACAAAGATACCACCTATAAAATCATTGATCTTCCGGGAACTTATAGCCTGTCTGCAAATTCGGATGAAGAAGTTGTTACACGGAATTACATAGCCAGCGGGCAGGCAGATGTTGTTTGCATATTGGCTGACGCCTCCCAGCTCAACCGCAGCCTTTTCATGCTGGCTGATTATACCGGGATTCGCGTTCCCGTGGTTCTCCTGCTGAATATGATGGATGTGGCAAAATCGCAGGGGAAGCAGATTGACACCAATGGAATCGCTAAATCCCTGGGCATCCCTGTTGTGCCGCTGGTTGCTGCCGATAAAAAACAGTATGGCACATTTTTCCGTATGTTAGAAAGCATTGATAAAAATGCTTCGACTTTAGACGAAAAGCGCCTGGCGCAGATTTATCAGAATACAATCGGGGCCGCGTTTGACGAGATCAAGGCGCTGCTTCCTGCGGACGGAATCGGCATCTATTCGTCCACATGGTTGACTGCAAAGCTGATAGAACAGGACAAATTGGCGCGTTCTCTTGTGAAAGAAACCGTTGATGCAGGCACTTATACCGCGATTGAAAAGAAGCTGTCCGATGTAAAGGACGGAAACCTTTTGACAGGTGATTGCAAATTCCAGTGGATTGATAAACTTGTAAATGAGAACGTGACCAGTAAGAAGAACAAGCTGCTGCGGAGCCGGTTTGATAAGGCAGCCACAAGCAAACGCTGGGGAAAGCCTATTGCCATTGGCATGATCGTTTTAGGTCTGATCTGCTCTATGGTGATTGGCTTCCCGCTGATGGGGCTTTTCAGCGGGCTTATCAGTGCAATTTCCGTCCCTCTGGCTAACTGGCTGCTGGATATAGGCGCAGCGCCATTCCTTGTATCGCTGCTCTGCAACGCCATTTTGACCGCTGTTTCTTTCGCTCTGCAAATGGCAAGCTATGTGTTCGGAATCAGCCTTGTCTTTGGCCTGATGGAAGATGTCGGCTATATGGCGCGAATCTCCTATGTATTCGATGATACTATGACAAAGCTGGGATTACAGGGCAAAGCAATTATGCCTTTCCTCGTCAGTTTCGGATGCAATATCGGCGGAATCACTGGAACAAGGGTCATTGATTCATGGGGACAGCGTGTTATGACGATTGCCCTGTCCTGGGTAGTCCCCTGCGCTTCTACCTGGGGCGTAGTTGGACTTGTCAGCGGTACGTTCTTCGGAAACGGGGCTGTTGTCGTAGTTCTGGCGTTGTTTGCCGTGGCGTTTTTGCACATCTTTATCACTTATAAGGTGTTTGGCCGGTCTTTGAACAAGGTAGAGGGGCGCACCGGCTTAATTATGGAATTGCCGCCTTACCATAAGCCTCATTGGAAAAGCCTGTTTGGTTCCGTTTTCAGCAAAATGGGAAATGTACTTAGCCGCGCACTCCGTATCATTATTTGCATTTCCGTGATCTTCTGGCTGCTTTCTTACTCGGCGGACGGAAATGTGGCGAACAGTATCATTTACAAGGTAGGAACCTTTATTGAACCTGTGACAAGCCTGTTTGGTTTACCGTGGCAACTGTTTATCGCTTTTGTCGCTTCCGCTATGGGCAAGGAGGCTTCTCTTGGCGTTATGGCTTCCCTGTTTAACACGGGAAGTATTTGGGCGGCTATTGAGCAGTCCGCTACCGTAGACACGGCGGCACTTAGTACAAGTATGCTGTCCGTCATATCCAGACCGGAAGCTCTTGCTTTCCTGTTCGCGTTTTTCTTCAATATGCCTTGCCTGATGGCCTTGACCGCAACAGCCCAGGAAACACACTCTATGAAATGGACTGTGCGAATTGCGCTTTATTATGTCCTTACAGCCTTGATTATGGCAACGATTGCGTATCACGTCGGTCTTGTCATTTTCTAAAGGAAAGGAGTTATTGTGCTAATTCAATTATTGGAGTATTTACAAAGCGGGAAAACATACAGCGTTCAGGAGTTGGCTGAACTTCTGCATAAGGACGTAGGGAGCATCCAAGTGGAACTTGAATATTTGGAGAACCAAGGATATATCCGAAAAGTGGCTTATCAAGCCGACTGCAATCATAATTGCAACGGCTGTCATGGCTGCGATCAGCCTACCCCGGCTGCCCATGATGTCAATATATGGGAAGTTATTAAACGAACCGAATAGGAGAAACAAAATGAAACTTCGTGCGTCGGGCGAGGACTATTTAGAAGCCGTACTGATGCTGCAAAAGAAAAATGGTATGGTGCGCTCTATTGACTTTGCCCGGCACATGGAGGTTTCCAAACCCAGCGTCAGCAGAACCGTAGCCATTTTGCAGGAGGGCGGCTTCCTAACAGTAGACAGCGATTATTTTCTGCATTTGACCGAGGCAGGCCAGGAAGTTGCCGGGAAAATCTATGAGCGACACCTATTCTTTACGGAGCAGCTTATGGCTGCTGGCGTAGACAGAGAAACGGCAGAACAGGATGCCTGCCGGATAGAACACGCAATCAGTGATACAGCTTTTCAGAAGTTAAAGGAAAAGATACAGGGAACCGATTAGCGTACATCGGCCCTGCACTACATAATGAACGATCTGCCCCCGGACGGGGAAAGAAAAAAACCGTTGGTTTGGGGCAGATGATTTTGTGCGCTCATTTTAGAAATACCATCCTTACCGGCGGTTTTGAAGAACATTTCAAGGCCGCCGTTTCTTTTGACCTCAAATGGAATGACGTGCTGGCAACTTCGGCGGCTTACAGGAGGGAGCCGCCCATGACACGATCTTACCGCCGACAAATTCTGACGGGATTTTTACTGCCGTCAAAAAAAGTCTGGCAGCAGAATGGGGGAAGTCTGGCAGCAGTTGCGAAAATCGTCGCTTTTTAACTGAATATCGTGCTTTTTGCGCTCGAATAGCTTCATGCTGTCCGGGCGCTTTTCTGTTGCCCCGGTGCCGCTCCCCGCCGCCTCATTCAGATTTACCAAAAAAATCTGAATGGAGGAAAGGCAGATGGAAGTTACCATCAATTATAACGGACAAGCTGTGACCGTGGAGGTCACGCTGGAAATCTATGAATTTCTTGACCGGGCCGATCACAAAACGGAGAACCTGTTCCATGAGCAGCGGCGGCATTGGGATGGCCGGGAGTTTGACGAGTACATCATTACCACCGAAGGCGTAGGAGCCTACGGAGAAACGCCGGAAGAATATCTTTGCCACATGGAAACGCTGCATGAGCTGATGGCTGTTCTGGACACCTGTACTGAGGCCCAGCGCCGCCGGTTCCTGCTCTATGCGCTTGAGGGACTGAGCCTTGCAGAGATTGGTGTGCTGTGCGGCTGCTCCAAAGTGGCTGTTTATCAAAGTGTGGAGGCGGTCAGAAAAAAATTTATAAATTTCTTTGAGAACAGGCTTAACGAATGACCTGTTTTCTGGCTACCAAGTGAAAGGGATCATTTCCCTTATCTCAGCGAGGGGCGGACAGCGGACGAGCTGCCCGCCTCTCCGATTTTCAGGAGGTAAGCCTATGAAAACAATCAATCTGCGGTGGATGTATCCCCACTACCGGCATGACGAGTTTGTGGATGTTACGGACGAGGTATGGGCAGCGATGTATCAGGCCAAGCGGGAGATGGAGAACTATGAGCGTCGGAAAGTCTACCACCGCGCCTACTACTCTCTGGACGCATACAGCTGGCTGGAAAATTACGCACTGGAACACAGCAGATCGCCGGAAGATATTTTGCTGGAACGAGAAGAAATGACCACCCGCCTGCACCTGATAGCAGCTTTGCCGGTGGCTCTGGCTCATGCCACTCCGACACAGGCCCGCCGTGTTCACGCCTACTACATGGGAGGTATCAAGCAGCCGGAAATCTCCCGGATAGAGGGCGTCCACAGCAGCAAGGTCAGCGTTTCCATCCGACGGGGGCTACGGAATATGCGCCGCTGCTATGATGGCCTTTTCCAAACAGAGTGAGGGCGTGCCTATGCAGACCATCAATCTCAAACAATATTATCCATTTTGCAAAGAGGACATTTTTGTGGAGGTGTCCGATGAAATCGTCGAAGCGTTTCTTCTGGACAAGAGAGCCGAGGCTGCCAGAGAGCGCAAGATGTTCCGGCATAAGGCGTTTTACTCCCTCGATTGTAACGACGGAATCGAAAATGCTGCTATCGGCTGGGCGCAGTCATCGCCGGAGGATCATCTGATAGAAAAAGAAGAATTAGCCGAATACGAAGACCTGATACGGCGATTGTATGAAGCCATTTCTTCCCTACCGCCTATGCAGGCTCGCCGTGTCCACGCCCGCTATATGCTGGGTATGAAAGTGAAAGATATTGCCGCAATGGAGGGTATCACGCCATCACAGGCGGGAAAATCCATCCATGCCGCACTGCGGAGGCTGCGCCGGTACTTTGCTCGACAGAAATGGACGGTCAATCTATGAGTATTTCCAAAGAAAAGAGGTGCCTGACATGAACGAAAAAAATACAGCCCACCCCCAAAAAGAAGAACGGGAGAAAGTCCTGAAGGAGATTCGGCAGCTTGAAAACCGAAAGAAGATTTTGGAGAACAAGCAGCGGAACGAAGAACGCAGGGTTCGCACCCGCCGCCTGATTGAGCGTGGAGCCGTTTTGGAGGGGATTTTCCCGTTGGCTCCCGACCTTTCCGGCGCAGAGGTTAAAGCATTTTTGATTGCCCTGTCCCATCTTCCGGGGGCTGCGGAATTGACTGCAAACCTGCCAAAATCCGGGGACACGCCATAAGTCCCTTGTTTACAAGGGCGCACTTATACACCGTTGCCGGTGCTGTGCGCCCTGCCGGGGGCGTTGCGTACTTCGTCCGCGATGGGAAGCTACGCTCCCCAAACCCCTTGTGCGCTCTGCGCAGCCAGACACCCACTTTGCGTTTGTCCGGCTCCACAGAGCCTGTTATCCCCTCACTGAAAGGAGGTGTTCCCCATAGATTTCTGTCATATCCCCGTCAGTATCATCAAGCGCAGCGCAGGCCGTTCTGCCGTTGCCGCAGCTGCTTACCGCAGCGGAACCAAGCTGACAAATGAATGGGACGGAATGACCCACGACTACACCCGGAAAGGCGGCATTGTCCATGCGGAGATCATGCTGCCTGCCCACGCGCCGCCGGAATTTGCAGACCGATCTATCCTCTGGAACAGCGTGGAGCAAATCGAGAAAGCAAGGGACAGCCAGCTTGCCCGCGAGATTGAAGCAGCCCTGCCCCGTGAACTGTCCGGCGAACAGCAGCTTGCCCTTGTGCGTGCCTATGTGAAGGACAACTTTGTAGACAAAGGAATGTGCGCCGACTTTGCTATCCATGACAAGGGAATCGGCAACCCTCATGTCCATATCATGCTGACGCTCCGGCCTCTGAAAGAAAATGGACAGTGGGGCGCAAAGTGCCGCAAGGCATACGATCTGGACGAGAACGGCCAACGCATCCCGGACGGGAAAGGCGGCTGGAAGAACCACCGGGAGGACACCACCGACTGGAACGACAAAGGGAATGTGGAGATTTGGCGGGCGGCATGGGTGGCCTGCACCAACCGGGCATTGGAGGCCGCCGGTCATCCCGCCCTGGTAGACCACCGTAGCTACAAGCGGCAGGGAATTGATAAAATCCCCTCTGTCCATCTGGGGCCAGCTGCCAGCCAAATGGAAAATCGCGGTATCCGCACCGACAAGGGGGAAGTAAACCGACAGATCGCCGCCGACAACAAACTGCTGAAAGAAATTAAAGCCCGCATTACCCGTCTTTATCGCTGGTCGAAAGCCGAAACGGAAAAACCACAAACACAGCAAAGCAGCTTGACAGCTTTGTGGGAGGCTCAGCAGCAGTTGAACGCTCCCCACACCCGCACCGGCAAAATCCGGGCTTTGCAGGAAAGTGCTGCACTATTCAGCTTTTTGCAGGCAAACGGCATCCAGTCTATGCAGCAGCTTCATGAAAAAATCGCTGATATGAACAGCCGTTACTATGACCTTCGTGGAAAGATTGTCAAGGCTGAGCGCCGGATCGCCATTCTTACCGAACGCGGGGAGATGTGGGAACAGTACAACCAGTACAAGCCCATCCACAAACAGCTTGCCAAAGTAAAGCCGGAAAAGCGGGAACAGTTTGAGCAGCGCCACAGCCGGGAACTGATCCTGTATGACGCAGCAGCCTGGTATCTGAAAGAACTGAAAGACAGCGGCGAGGGGATCACCCCGAAGGCATGGCAGCGGGAGATCGACCAGCTGACCGCCGGAAAGCAGACGGACACGCTTGCCATGAAATCCATGAGGGAGGATTTGAAAGCAGTGGAACGGCTCCGCAAAACCGCCGAGCAGCTGTCCCGACAGGAAAGGGACAAGTCTCACGACCGTGGGCCGGAGCGGTAAAGGCTACCGCGTTTTGGCGTACCCCTGTCAAGTGTGTCGCGTTTCACGACATACCTTTGCATACAGAAAAACCGCCGTACAGGTTTCCCCATACGGCGGCAGACTGTTTATTTGCCGAACAAGTCGCTGTGTGTGCCGGTGCGGGCCAGCGTCAGCACCAGAACATCATCTTCTATGCGGTAGACAAGCAGCCAGTCCGGGAGAATGTGACATTCCCGATGGCCTGCCCAATCGCCGGACAGGTCATGGTCACGGTTCTTATCTGGCAGCGGTTCGCCCATCGCCAGCAACGCTACGACCTGCTCCAGCAGCTCGATCTTCAAGCCACGCTTGATGGCTCGTTTGTAGTCTTTTTTGAAACTGGTCGTGTACTTGACGGTATATTTGGTTTCTTTCATCTTTTCAGGTCAGCAAATAACTCGTCAAGGTCATTGTAGCCCTTTACAGACGGGTCTTTTGCAATCCTTTCCGCTTCCAGCATGGCAGCAACCGTTTCCTTGTTCGGCTGTTCCAGCCTTACTTCAAAGGGAATGCCGCCTTCACGAAGCGACTGGCGCACAAAGATGTTAAACGCCGTAGTCAGGTTCATGCCAAGTTCAGTAAACAGTGCGTCCGCTTGCGCTTTCAAATCTGCGTCCATGCGGATACTGATGTTTGTGGTATTTCCAGCCATACGATCAACCCCTTTCTGCTGGCAATTATAGTATATGCCATTTGCACGAAGAAAACAATACTTTGCACGAATATTTAACAATAAATTCATTCAAGGAGGTTACCGGCTTTATGAAAGAAATCATTTATGAAGAACAACAAGACTGAACCTATCCCTGTCATGGATTACCGCCAGTATCGCAGAGCGCGGAGGCTGGTGCATGAGTGCTGTAACTACATCGACGGAAACTGTATCGCCCTGGACGATGGGGAGGAATGTGTCTGTGTCCAGTCTATTTCCTACTCCCTGTTGTGCAGGTGGTTTCGGGCGGCGGTATTGCCGCAGGATAAGGAACTGGAAACGGCGCTGTTCCACCGGCTGAATGCTAAGAAATGTGCCGTATGCGGGGCGCTGTTTACTCCCGGCTCCAACCGAGCCAAATACTGCCAGGAATGTGCCGCGCGCATGAAGCGGATCAACGCCGCAAAGCGCAAGCGGAAACAACGGGAGAAATGTCACGCTTTAGGGGCTGAAAAACCCTTGTAAATCAAGGCTTTTTTCGAGGGTGTCAACGGTAAGCTGATAGATTTATCCTCTGACCCCTAAAACGGCCTTAAAATGCGTACAGAATCCCAAGAGAAACCCCAAGGAGGAAGCCTATGTCAGACAATCGAAAATATTACTACCTCAAGCTGAAAGAAAACTTCTACAACAGCGAAACGATGGTTATTTTGGAGAGTATGCAGGATGGCCTGCTGTACTCCAATCTGCTGCTGAAAATGTACCTCATGTCACTCAAAAGCGGCGGTATCCTCATGCTCAATGACCATCTGCCCCACACGCCCCAGACCATCGCCACCTTTACCCGCCATCAGGTGGGGACGGTGGAACGGGCCTTGAAGGTGTTCCTTGAATTTGGCCTTGTGGAGATTTTGACCGATGGGGCCTACTACATGGCCGACATCCAACTGCTGATCGGCCAATCCTCTACCGAGGGGGAACGGAAAAAGAAAGAGCGTATGCGATTGAAGCGTCAAAAACTGCTCCCATCCGGCGGGGCGGACATTTGTCCACCATATAGCCAGGGGGACATTTGTCCACCAGAGATTAGAGATAAGAGATTAGATATTAGAGATAAGAGTATAGAGAATAGAGAGAGTGAGAGCGCCCGCGCCTATGGCCGTTACCAGAATGTTTTCCTGACGGACGAGGAACTGGCAGACTTGCAGGCCAGCTTTCCCACTGTATGGGGCCAGTACATCGAAAAGCTGTCCGAGTACATGGCTTCTACCGGCAAGCGTTATCAGAGCCATGCAGCCACCATCCGGCGCTGGGCCAGTGAGGACGCGAAAAAGGCGGCCCCGCCCACCCGCAACCGGGATTACAGCGTAAAGGAGGATGAAACTGTATGATTGAGATTACCGCAGAAATCCGGGCGCTGATCGACAAGGCAGCTGCCGGTGTGGAATTGGCCGGGGACGAGTATATAGACCCGTCAGACGGGCTCATTCACTGTAAGAAATGCGGCGGCCAGAGGCAGACCGTTGTGCCATGCTTCGGGAAATCCGGCTACTTTATGCCGCGCTGCATCTGCCAGTGCCAGCGGGAGGCTGAGGAGCAGCGCAAGGCTGCTGAAGAACGGCAGCGCTGTATGGAGCGTATCAAACGCCGAAAGGCACAGGGCTTGCAAGACCGTTATCTGTATGACTACACATTTTCCAATGATAACGGGCAAAACCCATTGATGGACAAGGCTCACGCCTATGTGGAGAACTGGAAAGAGGCATATAAGAGCAATATCGGGCTTTTGCTATTTGGAGATGTGGGAACCGGCAAGTCTTTTTTCGCCGGATGTATTGCCAATGCTTTGCTTGACCGGGATGTGCCGGTGCTGATGACGAACTTTCCCACCATTCTGAACCGCCTGACCGGGATGTTCTCTGAGGACAGGTCAGAGTTTATTGCCAGCTTTGATGAATATGACTTGCTTATCATTGACGATCTGGGAGTAGAGCGCAGTACCGAATATGCTATGGAGCAGATGTTTTTCGTCATTGACAGCCGCTATCGCAGCCGCAGACCCATGATTATCACAACAAACTTGAAACTGTCCGAGCTGAAAAACCCGCCTGATCTGGCCCACGCCCGTATCTATGACCGTATTCTGGAACGGTGTGCGCCGATTCTCTTTGACGGGAAGAATTTCCGGGAAGAAAATGCCGGTGCTACCCGACAGGCAGCAAAAGACATTGTAAGCAGTAAGCATGACTGATTTTTTACCGGGCGGCACAGACCCGTTCGGAGAAAGGAGCGCCATGAACAGAGAACCCCGTACTATGCAGGCGGCAGACGCCGCTACTGTGTCCAGAGCGCCGGAAAACACGCCAGCGATGGTAAAGAAAATCGGCAAGACAACCTACAAGGTTCATGTCCATTTCAGCAATACCAGCACAGAAACCATGAGCGATAAAATCAAGCGTATGCTCAAAAATGAAATTCAGCAGATGTGACAGACTGATAAACGAAGCCGCCTTGTGCTAAACTGATGATGGTACGCACCAAAATTTTTGTCAAGGAGGACACGAACTGTCTCTTATACACATCTCCGAGCCCACGAGACTAGCGCTCAT
>ENA-OXET01000473-OXET01000473.1-human-gut-metagenome-genome-assembly--contig:-NODE-473-length-17397-cov-7.327759_pt1 | contig 17397 bp, 8 predicted proteins | sample MGYA00249831_ERZ652256 | MGnify/ENA primary metagenome ERZ652256 (study PRJEB26925, sample SAMN05826983) | human gut metagenome | biome: ENVO:2100002; feature: ENVO:00000062; material: ENVO:00002003... | reverse complement strand
ATCTACACAAGGCTATTCGTCGGCAGCGTCAGATGTGTATAAGAGACAGATGGTGGTGTGCGATCTGGACGGCAACGTGGTGGACGGTTCGGAGGCTCCTTCCTCCGATACGGCGTCGCATGCGTACATCTACCGTCATATGCCGGACGTGTACGGCGTGGTGCATACGCATTCGACGTATGCGACGGCGTGGGCGGCGACGGGGCAGAACATTCCGTGCGGTCTGACGATGATGGGCGACGAGTTCGGCGGTCCTGTTCCGGTGGGTCCGTTCCGTCTGATCGGTTCCGAGGCGATCGGCGAGGGCGTGGTCGAGACGCTCAGGGAGTATCCGAAGTCTCCTGCGGTGCTGATGCAGAACCATGGTCCGTTCACCATCGGCAAGGACGCGGAGTCGGCGGTGAAGGCCGCGGCGATGACGGAGGAGGTCGCTCATACGATGTGGGCGGCGAGGCAGTTGGGTGAGATCATTCCGATTTCGGATGAGGATATCGCGAAGCTGAACGATCGTTACACCAACGTCTACGGCCAGCACTGAGCTGCAATCCTACGATTCCGTAATCCTACATAATTTCACAATCGTACGAACTCGCGCTACGCAACAGAACAACGCGAAGCGCGAGTTCGCAATCGCAATAAATAATTAAAAACTCCATAAACAACGAAGTAAAGGAACAATCACATGGCAATGGAAAACCCGTTTGAAGGCAAGGAAGTCTGGTTCGGCGTCGGATCCCAGGATCTGTACGGCGAAGAAGCGCTGCGTCAGGTGGCCGAGCAGTCCGGCGAAATCGTCGACGCGCTCAACGCAACCGGCAAGATTCCGGTCAAGGTGGTGCTTAAGCCGACCCTGAAGTCCTCCGACGGCGTCAAGGCCTTCATGGTCGAAGCCTCCGCCAACCCGAACGTCATCGGCGTGATCACCTGGTGCCACACCTTCTCCCCGGCCAAGATGTGGATCCGCGGCCTCGAAGTGCTCACCAAGCCGCTGCTGCAGCTCAACACGCAGCACCACTTCGAAATCCCGTGGGAAACCATCGACATGGACTTCATGAACCTGAACCAGGCCGCACACGGCGACCGTGAGTTCGGTTACATCCTGACCCGTCTGGGCATCAACCGCAAGATCGTGGTCGGCCACTACACCGATCCGGCCGTTGCCGAAGAAATCGGCACCTGGGCACGCGCCTGCGCCGGCTGGGATGCTTCCAACAACATGAAGGTCATGCGTTGGGGCGACAACATGCGCAACGTGGCCGTCACCGAAGGCGACAAGACCGAAGCCGAGCGCGTGTTCGGCGCATCCATCAACACTTGGGCCGTCAACGAGCTCGTCGCAGCCTACGAAGCCGTCAAGGACGATCAGGTCAAGAGCATCATCGAAGACTACAAGGTTAAGTACGACGTTGATCCGGCTCTGCTCGACGCCAAGTACGATTCCCTGTTCATCGCGGCCAAGGAAGAAGCCGCCATGGTCAACATGATGCGCGCCAATGGCTGCACCGCCGGCGTTGACAACTTCGAAGACTTGGGTGCTCTCCCGCAGCTGCCGGGCGTTGGCCCGCAGCGCTTCCCGTCCGAGTACGGCTTCGGCTTCTCCGCCGAAGGCGACTGGAAGACCGCAGTGCTCGTGCGCATCGGCGCAGTGATGGGCTACGGCCTCGAAGGTGGCGCTTCCCTCATGGAAGACTACTCCTACAACTTCACCCCGGGCAACGAGATGATCATGGGCTCCCACATGCTCGAAGTCTCCCCGTCCGTCGGCACCATCGCCAAGCCGAAGCTGGAAATCCACCCGCTCGGCATCGGTGGCAAGGCCGATCCGGTGCGCCTGGTCTTCACTGTCGCCCCGAAGAAGGACGCCGTCGTCGTGTCCATGTCTGACGTGCGCGAACGTTTCCGCCTGACCATGAACCTGGTCGACGTGGTCGAGCCGCTCGGAGAGCTCAAGCAGTTGCCGTGCGCCCGTGGCCTGTGGAAGCCGCAGCCGGACCTCAAGACCTCCGCCGAGTGCTGGCTGCGTTCCGGCGCCTCCCACCACACCTGCATGACCACCTCCGTCGGTCGCGAGGCTTGGGAAGACTTCGCCCGCATCGCCGGTGTCGAACTCGCCACCATCGACGCGAACACCAAGGCCGCAGAATTCGAGCGCGACCTTGAGATCTCCGAAATGTACCACCGCCTCAACAACCGTCACTAACATAACGGAGCGTTAACGGCACAGCAGAAGACTCGACGTACCCTCGTTCGCCTTCTGTCGCACCGTTACCGCACGCGTTATGCACTGACGGAACCGTCACTGATTGTCGCTTTACTGACAATGGCTGATGGAGTGTCGTTAGCCATTCTGGATTCATCACTAATCTCTGCCATATGAGCGCCGGCGGGTCGGATCGCTTCCGATCACCGGCGCTCGTTTGCATTCCTTGAAAGTTGTACAGACAGAACAAAAGCGTGGGGTACGAGAGAATACAAACGTTCTCTCGTACCCCACGCTTTTATGTATTATGCGATTCAGCGCTTGCCGGAGTACAGCTGCTGATCGATCACCTGTGCGAACACGCGGTTCACTGCCGGACGCACCACTTTCAGCGACGGGGTCAGGCACTTGTTTTCCTGCGTGAACTGGGTATCCAGCACTACGAACTTACGTACGGATTCGGCGCGGGAAACGGTCGCGTTCGCCTTGTCGACGTACTTCTGGATTTCGTCGTGAACGGCGGCGGTCGCAGCCACGCGATCCAACGGCGTATCGGCAGACAGTCCAATGGAAGGCAGCCAAGCCTCCAATCCTTCCGGATCCAACGTGATCAGCGCACCGATGAACGGACGATTGTCGCCGACAACTACCACATGCTCCACAATCGGACATTTCACAATCTCCTGCTCCATCGGAATCGGAGAAACGTTCTTGCCGCCGGCGGTGATGATGATGTCCTTCTTACGGCCGGTGATCGTAATACGTCCCTCGTCGTCAATCGACGCCAAATCACCCGTTTTCAGCCACCCATCCTCGGTGAACGCTTCCGCCGTCTTCTCAGGCAGGTTGTGGTAGCCCCTGAACACGTTCGGGCCCTTCACCTGAAGTTCGCCATCATCGGAAATGCGCACAGACGATCCCGGAGCCGGTTGGCCGACAGTGCCGATCACATTGTCGGTGACGCGGGTCGCGGCGAACGGCGCAGCGGTTTCCGTCATACCGTAACCCTGAATCATCGGCAGGCCGATACCGTTGAAGAAATGCGCCAGAGACACGTCCAGAGGAGCACCACCGCATGCCACGTAGCGGATGCGCGGGCCGAGAGCGCTACGCACGGTACGGTATACGGAAGCCTCATACGAAAGATGCTGCGCGATCTGCTTGGCGGTCGGGCGTTCGCCGGCCTGCTGCATGCGCGACCAATCGCGTGCGGCTTCGGCAGCCTTGAGGAACAGGCGTCCCTTCCAACCCGTGCCGGCCTTGCGGGAGGCCGCGTTATACACCTTCTCGAACACTCGTGGTACGCCCAGCAGATATGTCGGTTCGAAGGAACGCAAATCGGGCAGCAGCGTCTTTGTGTCCGGCAGATAACCAACCACGCCGTCGTCGGAAGCAATCGACGCGTACTGGATGAACCGTGCGAAACAGTGGGCGAGCGGCAGGAAGAGAAGCAGTCGCGGATGATCTTCGAGAACGATCTCATGCAACGCCAGACTGCCTGCGCGCGTGATCGATATGAAATTGCGGTGCGAAAGCTCGGCACCCTTTGGAGCTCCCGTCGAACCGGACGTGTACACGATGGTGGCCAGATCGTCTGCATGCACCGAATCGATGCGCGCTTCCAGCTCCTCGTCGGACACGGTGACGCCCAAGCCTTCCAACGCGCCCATGGCGTTGGAATCGAGCATCAGAATGTGCTTGAGAGACGGGCAGCGGTCGATTACGGAGTCGAGACGGTCGAAGCGCTCGCGATTGTCGGCGATGGCCAGTTTCACATCCGAATCGTTGAGGATACGCTCGGCCTGCGCCGCGGAATCAGTGTCGTAGATCGGCACGTTCACCGCGCCGATGGCGGCCAGTGCGAAGTCGAGCACGCCCCACTCGTAGCGGGTGGTGGAGAAGATGGTGACGGCATCGCCCTTGTTGATGCCGAATGCGATGAGGCCTTTTGCGGCGGCGAGCACGGCATTGTGGAATTCGCCGGTAGTGACCTTCGTCCATTGGCCGGGGGCGGTTTTGTGTTCCGCGATCACGGTATCTTCGCCAGTGCGCGCTATGCGTCCAGTAAGCAGGGAATAGATGGATTCGTCGTCGCGCACCTCAACGGATTCGCCCGGGGTGGTGTACTCGGTGAGCATGAAGCGTTCTCTTTCTCGCGGTTTTTGCGTTGTTTCCGCGTATTTCTGCTTGTGATGCGTGCGGGAGCGATACAAACCGTGTGTCCGCGTTTCCTACCCCTTGCGCACCTTGCACATTCTAAGTTACGGGGCCGTAAGTCTGCATTGTGAGAAGCGACAAGAAATATTTCATCAACTTTGTATGAACTGACAAATGGTGCTATTCCGTCAAAAATCAAGTGTTTGGTGTCGCGCTGTATCCGTTCGAAAAAAGGCTTGACGTAACGGTTGCGGGGGAGTCGCCATGCTTCCCATATATCCCCGAAAGGACCGTAAAACCAGCGAAATGCGAAGAAATGGTGGTGTGAGCGTTTTTTATCGAGTACACTCACGAGTGACGCAATTTACCCCTTGCGTCAGAGGGCTGCCTGCTCAACGGCGAACATCCAGCCTTTTTATTCTTTCGCCGTTTCGCTGGTCGTGTGGCATGCTCCGCACTTGCTTGGTTCGTGCGTTTTTGCTGAAGATGCGTTTGTGATTGCGTTTGCGATTGCTATGTGCGATGAGCTCTTGACGTTTCTGTTTCCGGGCGGATAGGCTGAATCGAGCGACATGGTGATGCGGGCGCGCAAATTGAACCGCGCGAATGTGAAGGAAAGGATTTCGATGTTTGACAAACGGCTGTTTTCCCTCGCTCCCGGCGTGGGGCGGTTGGTTGCGGCGAAAGTGCTCTGCCAATGGGTCGGACTGCTGGCCAACGTCGTGTTCGTGGTGACGGTGGTGGTCATGCTTTCGCCGGCGCTTGCCGTGGTGGAATCGGCGTTCGACCCCATGTTCTCCATGGGTGATAGTGGCCTGATTTCCCGCCTATTCATCGGCTTTGGCTACGGCGGATTCAGTGCGGAAACATACGTCGGATGCGTGCTGGCGATCGTGGTCTGTGCGGTACTGCGTTTTCTGATGATGCGCGCAGCGGCCTATTTCGGCGCGGAAGCGGCTGAGCGTGTCAAACTCGCGTTACGTGAACAGCTTTTTAATAAAATGCTTGCGATCGGACCATCATATTCGCAACATATCAGCACTGCCGACGTGGTGCAATCTGCCGGTGAAGGCATCGAACAAATCCAAAGCTTCTTCGAATTATTCCTACCGCAACTGTTTTATGCGATTCTCGCACCGGTAACATTATTTTTTATAGTTGCGCCGATTAATATGCCGACGGCTGTTACATTGCTTGTATGCGCGCCTTTGATTGTATTGATTGTTGGCATGGTCGCAATGCGCGCAGCCCGAGTATTCAAAAAATATTGGGGAAAATACACCGACATGGGATCTGTGTTTCTTGACAATGTACAAGGTCTTGAAACGCTGAAAACTTTTGACGCGGATGCGCATGCCGCCAAGAAAATGGGCGAGCAAGCGGAACAATTCCGCGTAATGACCATGAATGTTCTGCAAATTCAGCTGCGCTCGCTCACCGCCATGGACGTCGTCGCATACGGGGGTGCCGCGGCCGGCGTGGGCGTATCGATCTGGCAGTATGCGAGTGGTGCCGCATTGCCGCTTGCCGGCGTGCTGCTGATAGTGCTTCTTTCCGCGGATTTCTTCATTCCGCTGCGCCAATTGGGGTCGTTCTTCCATGTTGCGATGAACGGCATGACTTCGACCAAGCGTATTTTCGCATTGCTTGATACGCCGATTCCTGCGCATGGGATGCAGGAAATGCCGGAATTCGGCGCTTCCGATAACGGTGTGGACGTGTGCTTTGATGACGTGTCGTTCCGATATGTGGACGTGAATACGGACGCTGCGGCGGCTGTGAGTGTGGCTGCGGATACGGCTGTGACGGCGGATATGGAAACTGGAAAAACTGGACAAATCGGGGGAAAGTCCGGTGTGGTTGGTGCTGGAAAAACAGGCATGTCGAAAGATGATGATGGTTCGGTCGTCGCATTGCATGGCGTCTCTTTCACTGCGCGGCGCGGGCAGGTGACCGCCATCGTCGGTCCCTCCGGATCCGGCAAATCCACCGCCGTCGAACTGCTCTCCGGAAATCTTTCCGGATATGAAGGATGTATGTGGCTGCAATCCGGAAACACAGGAAACAACTCGACGCAACGGTACCAAATCAACGATCTTTCCATCGAATCCCTTACGAGGGAAATCGCCATAGTGGCGGCGCAAAGCCACCTTTTTGCAGGAACGTTGCGTGACAATCTGCTGATGGCCAAGCCGGATACCACCGAAAGCGAACTGTGGCAAGCGCTGGAAGCGGCGCATATCAGCGATTTCGTGCGTGCGCAATCGCAAGAACTTGACCTGGCCATCGAACAGGGCGCAAGCAACCTGTCTGGCGGCCAAAAACAGCGCATCGCCATTGCGCGCGCATTGCTGCGGGAGCCTGCCGTCTACATTTTCGACGAAGCCACCAGCAGCGTCGATGTGGAAAGCGAAACCCTGATTCTGCAAACCATTCATGCGCTTGCCAATCGGGGCAAAACCGTGATCATGGTGACGCACCGCATGGCGAATGCAGCCGACGCCGACCATGTGGTGGTATTCGAACACGGGCGCGTGGCGGAACAAGGCACGCATGCGGAACTCATGCGTGCCAACGGAACATACGCCAAACTGTTCCACGCCCAACAAACCGTGGAAAACATAGGTCTACGCAATAACGCAACCCATTCCACCTCTGCATCCCACGCACTTAAAGCGTCCGATTCTGCAGAATCAGTCACGCAGCGTGCGGAAATGGGTCTCCAAGTGTCCGATTCTGCAGAAACGGACGCACAGGGTGCGAAAACGGGCGTTCGGATGTCCGATTCGGCAGAATCGGACGCGAAGACAATACCCACGTCTCGCCTTATTGCGCGCCTGTTGAAGGAGGTTGGGCCGCAGCGCAAGTACATGATCGTCGCGTGCGTCTGCGGCACGCTCGGCCATCTCGCCGCCACTTTCCTGCCGGTGTTCGGCATCGCGGCGGCCTTCGCTGCAGTCGGCTCGCCGGTCTGGAACCTCAGCGTTCCCGCGGCGCTCGCAGCCATGGCCGTATGCGCGCTGATCCGCGGCGGCATGCGTTACGCCGAACAGTTCATGAACCATAACGTGGCGTTCCGTCTGCTTGCGTTATTCCGTGCGAAAGCCTTCGCGGCCCTGCGCCGTCTCGCCCCCGCCAAGCTTGCAGGCAAAGGCAAAGGCGACCTGATCGCACTGGTCACCACCGACGTGGAACTGCTGGAAATCTTCTTCGCACACACCATCAGCCCGGTCGTCATCGCCATCGTGACTGCCGTCGTCTACGCGCTCGCGCTACTCACCCTCAGTCCGCCCCTCGCGGCGACGCTCATCATCGCGCACCTCATTATCGGCGTCATACTGCCGAAACTCTTTGCATCCGCGGTGCGCGGCATCGGTCCGGAACTGCGCAAGGAGTCGTCCGCCCTCGATGACGAAATGCTTGACGACATGCGTGGCATCGGCGAAATCATCCGCTTCGGCCAAGGCGATGCCCGGCTTGCGTCCATTCAGCGTCGCACGCGCTCGCTGTGGGTCAAATGTGTGCGTCTGAGCGTGAAAAATGGCGATTTTGCAGGATTTGGCGCGGTATTGGTGATGCTGTTCACGGCGATTGCGGCTTTCCTTGCGATGACGTTGTGCACTGCGGTTTCCACTGCCGCCGATATGTCGGAAGGCCTGATGTGGATGGGTTCCGTGGGATCGAACGCCCCAGCGTTGGTTGCGGCTTTCGTGCTGCTCGCCAGCTCGTTTGGGCCGACGCTTGCGTTGAGTGCGTTGCCGGCGAATCTGACGCAAACGTTTGCTTCGGCACGCCGCCTGTTCGCGTTGATGGATGAGGCTCCCGCTGTGGTCGAGCAGGGGAGCGAACGCCCGGAATATCAGGGCATGACAATGCGCGATGTCACATTCGGCTATGGATCCGGCGCCCGTATTTCCGGCGAACGCACGCCAAACGGGCGGTCGGAGCATGCGACTGGCATGAGTCCGGCACGCCCCGCGGAAGCGCAATCCTCCGGCGAACAAGGTGCCGGCATCGCCTCGCAACCGGTGCTCGACCATGTTTCACTCGATGTTTCACGGCAGGGCATTCTCGGTATTCAAGGCCCGTCCGGGCGTGGAAAATCAACGATGTTGAAACTGCTGATGCGCTACTGGGATCCGGATTCCGGCACGATTTCGCTGTCGGATGTTCCATTGCCGCAGGTTGACGCCGGATGGCGTCGGCGCGTGCAGACGATGATGGGACAGGAGACGTATCTGTTCGACGGAACGATTCGCGAAAATCTCGCTATTGCCTGCAATGACGCCGATTTTTCGGATTCTGGCAGTAATTTCTGTAGTAATTCCAGCAGTAATGCTGGCGGTGATTCCGCTGATTCCTCCGATTCGGACCTCGCGCACGACATTCCCGATTCCGTATTGCGCGAAGCCCTCGCCAAGGCGTCCGCGCTCGAACTGGTCGATGCGCTGCCGAACGGCTTGGATACGCAGGTCGGCGAGCTGGGTGGCCGCCTTTCGGAGGGTGAGAAACAGCGCATCGGATTGGCCCGCATGTTCCTTCGCGACTCCGATTTGGTGCTGTTCGACGAGCCGACGAGCCGTCTTGACGCCTATAACGAGTCGGTGATTCTCGGGTCGATCAATGATCTTGCCGAGCGGGGGAGCGCCGTCGTGCTGGTGTCGCACCGCGATTCCACCATGCGCATCGCTGATCGCATACTGCGTATGTAGTGCGCAATACGCGAATCCATCTGCACCCCCGTCCGCAATGTGGTCGTATGAAAATCATGCGTCATTCGTATTTCTTATAGCGTGCATCGAAAGTGCGGTCGAAAGGAGCCGTGCGCGCGAATCGAAAGCGAATGGCGCATATCAGGCAAGAAAAGCGAATGAAATTACGGAATCGTCGGCAGAATCGAAATCGTAAGAAAATGAAACAATCATGAAAATGATAGTCAGAATTTAAGAAAAGCAACTTTTTAAGACGTGCAAATATTCAGTTCACATGATTTTGTAACGAAAAATCGTTAGTATCTGTGTCAAGAGATATCCGCTCTGCAGCAGGGTGGAATACGATTCGACGAAAGGCTGGCGATGGCCAACAACAGGAACGAACTGAACAAGAATCTGGCGCAGATGCTCAAGGGGGGCGTGATCATGGACGTCACCACCCCGGAGCAGGCGAAGATCGCACAGGACGCGGGCGCATGCGCGGTGATGGCTCTCGAGCGTATTCCGGCCGATATTCGTGCTGCCGGCGGCGTTTCCCGCATGAGCGATCCGGCCATGATCAAGGGCATTCAGGAAGCCGTGTCCATTCCGGTCATGGCAAAGGTTCGTATCGGCCATGTTGCCGAAGCCCGCATTCTGCAGGCCATCGAAATCGACTACATCGACGAATCCGAAGTGCTGAGCCCCGCCGACGACGTGTACCACATCGACAAGAACCAGTTCGACGTGCCGTTCGTGTGCGGCGCGAAGAACCTGGGCGAGGCGCTGCGCCGTATCGCCGAGGGCGCTTCCATGATCCGCACCAAGGGCGAGCCGGGCACCGGCGACGTGATCCAGGCCGTGCGCCACATGCGCACCATGAACAAGCAGATCCGCGAGCTCGTCTCCCTTCGCGACGACGAGGTGTATGAGGCCGCCAAGCAGCTGGCCGTGCCGTACGATCTCGCCAAGTATGTGCATGACAACGGTCGTCTGCCGGTCGTCAACTTCGCCGCCGGTGGCGTGGCCACTCCGGCCGATGCCGCGCTCATGATGGAACTGGGTGCCGAAGGTGTGTTCGTCGGTTCCGGCATCTTCAAGTCCGGAGACCCGGCCAAGCGTGCCGCCGCCATCGTACAGGCCACCGCCAATTGGCAGGACGCCGACCTGCTCGCACGCCTTTCCGAGAACCTCGGCGAGGCCATGGTCGGCATCAACGAAGACGAGATCGAAACCATCATGGCCGCTCGCGGCGAGTGATTGCGCTGTAATTTCGTGCGCTGTGCGCTGCGTGCGGCTGTCGGCATGTCTGTTCGATGCGTCGCGCGCAGCCCGTTTCGCATGATTCGCGATGGTTCGGGTAAGGAGATCCGATGGTTGTTGCCGTTGAATACATTTCGAAGGAAGAATCGACTGACGTTGCCGAAGGTGCGGCTTCCGCGCAGCATGGCGTGACCGGCATCCTTGCGGTGCAAGGCGCGTTCGCCGAGCATGCGGCGATGCTGGATCGGCTTGGTGCGCCGTGGAAACTGCTGCGTGCCGCCGAGGATTTCGACGATTCGATCGATCGCGTGATTCTGCCTGGCGGCGAAAGCACCACGCAAGGCAAATTGCTGCGTTCGACCGGCTTGTTCGATCCGATCGCCGCGCATATCGCCGCTGGAAAGCCGGTATTCGGCACCTGCGCGGGCATGATTTTGCTCGCTCGTCGTCTCGATAACGACGAGAACGTCTATTTTGGCGCGTTGGATGCGGTCGTGCGCCGCAATGCGTATGGACGTCAGCTTGGTTCGTTCGCTGCGTCCGCCGATTTCGGCGCTTCCGACGATGCGGATGCTGTGGTGGTTGCGTCGGGGGAGTCTGTCTCTTCTGCGATTTCCGCGGCTGCTGGTGAGGAGGGGGCTTCCGAGGCTTCGGATACGTCGGTGGTGCTCAAGGATTTCCCTCTGGTGTTCATTCGCGGACCGTTCGTTGCCGAGGTCGGCGAGCGGGCCACGGTCGAAACGTCGGTCGACGGCAATGTGGTCGGTTTGCGTCAGGGCAAGATTCTCGCTACGGCGTTCCACCCCGAACTGACCGACGATACCCGCATTCACGAGCTGTTCCTCAGTTTGTAGGCTCATCGAGCGGTGCGGAGTCCGTCTCTTCGTCGTATGCGTTGTTTTGGGAGGCTTGCGATTCGCAGACCTCCTTTGTATATGTTCTTTATATGTTTTCTCTTGTGAGGTAGCTTTCTTGCGATCCATTTTTTGGTTGAGATGCGCGGACAATCGCAGATTATTGTGCAAACGATGTCATTCTGTTTGTGCGAAACGCCGATGATTTCGTTGGCGCTTCAATAGCGCACAACAGTTGCAGGGGGGGGCTATCGAACCGGTTTGCTTGACACCTTGATACAACCGTGTATCATCGGAGCTAATGGTACACGGTTGTATCAGAAAGGAAACAAAGCCATCCTACCAGTCCAAACATCACCACGGGGGTATTGTTTGGCAGGTCGCGAACATACAAACATCACCAAGTGGAAAGCACGGCATGTGCATTCCGCGGCGGATGTTCCGAAACATATGCGACCGACATGCAATCAGCATGCGAAGCGGATGGCAGAAAGGGAAAAGAACATGCGCAACATGAAGAAGGCTCTCGCAGCGGTAGCAGCAGTGGCAACCCTCGCCAGCCTCGCGGCCTGCGGTGGCAGCGACGGCGGCAACGACGCCAAGGCCAACGCCGGAGACGCAGACAAGGCGGATCTCGTTTTCTGGGGCTGGGACACCGGCAACACCATGAAGGCCCTGATCGCCGACTTCGAAAAGGCCAATCCCGGAATCACCGTCAAATTCAACAACACCGGCACCGCATCCGACACCCAGACCGCACTGAGCAACGCCGTCGCGGCAGGCAAGGGTGCCCCCGACGTGGTCATGCTGGAAGACCCGACCGTCACCCAGTTCGCGGTTACCGGCGACCTCGTTGACCTCACCGCCTACGGTGCCGACAAGCTCGAAGACGACTTCTCCGCAGGCCCGTGGAGCAAGCTACAGTATGATGGCAAGCCGTATGCGCTGCCGATTGATTCCGGCCCGGAAGTCTTCTTCTACAACGATGCCGTGCTCAAGAAGGCCGGCGTCGACGGCTCCCAGATCAAGACTTGGGACGATTATTACGAGGCAGCCAAGAAGGTCAAGGCCATCGGCGCCTACATGACCAACAATTCCGGCTCCTCCATGGAATACCAGCCCTTCACCGCCCAGGCATGGCAGGCCGGTGCGCAGCCGTGGAAGGTTGATGGCGAGAACATCACCATTGACATGACCAAGGATTCCGGCATGAAGAAGTACATCGAATTCCAGCAGAAGCTCATCGACGAAGACCTCGTCGACACCAAGATCGCCAACTGGTCCGACGACTGGAACCGTGCGCTCAACGAAGGCGACATCGCCACTCTCACCATCGGCGCATGGATGCCGGTTAACCTCATGAACGGCGCTCCTGACCAGGCCGGCAACTGGCGCGTGGCCCAGCTCCCGCAGTGGAACGAAGGTGACGAGGTCTCCGCTGAAGACGGCGGCTCCGCACTCGCGGTCGTCTCCCAGTCCAAGCAGCAGGCCGCGGCCTACAAGTTCGTCGAATACTTGACCCACGGCGACGGCGCCCAGACCATGGCCGACACCGGCACCTTCCCGAGCCTGAAGAAGATCCTCTCCTCCGACTCCTTCACCGATCCGAACACTGAAGCCAACAAGAAGGTCAACGACTACTTCGGCGGCCAGAACGTGAACGAGATCCTCTCCGAAGCCGCCCAGCGCAAGGTCTCCGCCTTCCAGTACCTGCCGTACAACCCGTACGCGCAGTCCACCTTCGGCGATCAGATCTCCAAGGCCTACAGCGAGGACATCACTCTGGAGGAAGCCTTCGTCAACTACAGCAAGGCGCTCACCGATCACGGCAACCAGCAGGGCTACACCGTCACCAGCAAGGACTGACGGCGCCCAGCCGCTGCCGTGCGGCACAACGAAAAACGCGATAATGCGATCCGACATACGCAACGCACCATCGCAACCATGAAGATCGACGGCAGGTGGGAATCGTCTGACGTGACCCGCCTGCCTCACTTCGCAAAAATAATTTTAAAAACGAAATCTTATAATAGAAAAAGATTTCAAAAAAATAGCAATCCTGTAATTCAAACAATAAAAGATTTTGCGGATTAACAATTGCACATGGTTGTGCGATCAATAGAGCAAAAAGCATACAGAAAGAAGAAAGCATGTCTCAGCAAGCAGCAGTCGCGGCGGATGCGCTGCATACGCCTGCGGACCAGGTTCGCGTCAACCGTCATCGTGCGGATTGGCGTGGTTGGAAGTTCATGTGGCCGTTCGCGTTGGTGTTCGTGTTCGTGTTCATCATTCCGATTCTGTACGCGATCTACATCAGCTTCTTCCAGAAGCAGATGATCGGCGGCACGAAGTTCGTGGGAATCAACAACTACATTCGCCTGTTCCACGACCAGCAGTTCTGGAGCTCGGTCGGCAGGGTCGCGCTGTTCACCTGCGTGCAGGTGCCAATCATGCTGTTCCTGTCGGCGGCGATGGCCCTGGCGTTGGATTCCATGAAGCTGCACGGCGCGAAGTTCTTCCGCATCAGCACGTTCCTGCCGTACGCGGTGCCGGCCGTGGTGTCGACTTTGGTGTGGGGCTTCATGTACGGCGCGAAGTACGGTCTGGTCGGCTCCCTGAACGACTGGCTGGGCACGAACCTCGACGTGCTGAGCCCGAACGTGCTGCTCGCTTCGATCGGCAACATCGTGACGTGGGAGTTCACCGGCTACAACATGCTGATCTTCTACAGCTCGCTGTCCACGATCCCGCATTCGCTGTACGAGGCCGCCTCGATCGACGGGGCGTCCGAGTGGCAGATCGTCAAGTCCATCAAGCTGCCCGAACTGAAAGGCTCGCTCGCGATCACGGTGATCTTCTCGATCATCGGCTCGTTCCAGCTGTTCAACGAGCCGAGCATCCTGCAGAACATGGTGCCGGGCAACGCGATCACCACGTACTACACGCCGAACATGTACGCGTACAACCTGAGCTTCGCGGGCAACCAGTCGAACTACGCCGCCGCCCTGGCGATCACGATGGCCGTGATCACGATGGCGATCGCGTACGCGGTGCAGCTCAACAGCATGAAGGAGCAGATGAAGTAACGCCCGGTGGCGCGAACCATCCGCATATAGGGGAAGAAACGCTAAGGAGCATCGAAAATGAGTGACGCAACAATCGCCGCGGGCACGGAGCAGAGGCTCACCGCTCAGGAGCTCAAAGCCCAGGAGAAGGCCGCGAAAAAGACCGAGAAGGAACGCCTCAAGAGGGTCGCGCGCGACGAGAAGGCCGAGCGCAAGAGGGCTGCGAAGTCCGGCTTCGCGAACGTGGCGAACCCGCGCAGGAGCACGCTGCTGACCATCGTGTGCGCGCTGTTCGCGGTGTACTGCCTGTTCCCGTTCGTGTACCTGCTGATCAACGCCACGAAGACGCAGGCCGACTTCACGTCCACGTTCGGTCTGGGCTTCGGCCGCACGTTCGCCCTGTGGGACAACATCAAGACCGTGTTCACCTACCAGGACGGCATCTTCGGACGCTGGTTCCTGAACACGATCCTGTACGTGGTCGTGGGCGCCGGCGGCGCGACCCTGCTCGCCATCATGGGCGGGTACGGCCTGGCGAAGTTCCGTTTCCCGGGACGCAAGGCCGTGTTCGCGGTGATCATCGGCGCCATCTCGGTGCCGGGCATCGCCCTGGCCGTGCCGCAGTTCCTGCTGTTCGCCAAGCTGAACCTGACGAACACCCCGTGGGCCATGATCATCCCGAGCCTGGTGTCGACGTTCGGCCTGTACCTGATGTGGATCTTCTCCGACCAGGCCGTGCCGACCGAGCTGCTCGAAGCCGCCCGCGTGGACGGCGCCGGCGAGTTCCGCACGTTCTTCCAGGTATCCCTGCCGCTGCTCGCCCCGGGGATCGTGACGACGGCCCTGTTCACGATCGTGGCGACGTGGAACAACTACTTCCTGCCGTTGATCATGCTGAAGGATTCGAACTGGTATCCGCTGACGATCGGTCTGAACCAGTGGAAGGACCAGGCGAGCACCGCTGGCGGCCAGGCGATCCAGAACCTGGTGGTCACGGGTTCGTTGATCACGATCGTCCCGTTGGTCATCGCGTTCCTGTGCCTGCAGAAGTACTGGCAGTCCGGCCTTGCCGCAGGCGCCGTCAAGGAATGATCGCAACGGTCGCATGCTGAAATTTCGGTAAAGCGCATACCGATTTTTCGGCAATCGTCCGAAAAGAACAAAAAATAAGACCTCGGGGGTGTCATCGTGGACATCCCCGGGACCATCTCAAATATCTTAGTAAATATATATACTAGATTTTATAAAAAGATTTTACGAGAGCTTTCGAAGGGAAGCTGTCGAGCTGGCATCCTCAGCGTTATAGCGGATGCCATACGCACACAAAGGAGTAATCCATGCATCGCACGTTCAAATGGCCGGAACTGCTGACCGACAACGGCAAAGGCATCGCATACGGCGGTGATTACAATCCCGACCAGTGGTCGGAAGACGTGTGGGACGACGACGTCCGCCTCATGAAACAGGCCGGTGTCAATACCGTGGCCGTGGCCATTTTCAGCTGGGATCGCATTCAGCCGGAAGAAAACCGTTGGGATTTCGGCTGGCTTGACCGCATCATCGACAAGCTCGGCAAAGCCGGCATCGCGGTCGATCTGGCCTCCGCAACCGCCACCGCGCCGCTGTGGCTGTACGAAAAGCACCCGGAAGTGCTGCCGCAAGACAAATTCGGCCATCCCGTCAACGCGGGATCGCGCCAATCCTGGAGCCCGACAAGCCCGGTGTTCAAGGAATACGCGCTCACCCTGTGCCGCAAACTGGCCGAACGCTACGGCACCAACCCGTACGTCACCGCATGGCATATGGGCAACGAATACGGCTGGAACAACCGTTACGATTACTCCGACAACGCGCTCAATGCCTTCCGCCTGTGGTGCGAACGCAAATACGGTACCATCGAAAACCTCAACAAGGCGTGGGGCACCACCTTCTGGGGTCAGGAAATGAACGGTTTCCACGAAGTGCTCATCCCGCGTTTCATGGGCGCCGACTCCATGGTGAACCCCGGTCAAAAGCTTGATTTCGAGCGTTTCGGCAACGATATGCTGCTCGACTTCTATAAGGCCGAACGCGACGCCATCGCCGAAATCTGCCCCGACAAGCCGTTCACCACGAACTTCATGGTCTCCACCGACCAGTGCTGCATGGACTACGCCGACTGGGCCGAGGAAGTCGATTTCGTGTCGAACGACCATTACTTCCATGAGGGCGAATCGCATATCGACGAACTGTTCTGCTCCGACGCTTTGATGGATTCCCTCGCGCTCGGCAAGCCGTGGTATGTGATGGAACATTCCACTTCGGCCGTGCAGTGGAAGCCGCTCAACGCACGCAAGCGCAAGGGTGAAACCGTGCGTGACTCCATTGCGCATGTGGCCATGGGTGCCGACGCCATCAACTTCTTCCAGTGGCGTGCCTCCGCATTCGGAGCCGAATCCTTCCACTCCGCACTCGTGCCCCACGCGGGCGAAGACACCAAACTGTTCCGCCAAGTGTGCGAACTGGGCGCAGCGCTGAAAACCCTCGGCGACGCTGGCGTGCAGGGTACCGAACTGGAACAGTCCGATACGGTGATCCTGTTCAGCGCGGAATCCGAATGGGCCACACGCTCCGAAACCCTGCCGAGCATGAAGCTCAACCATTGGCATGACGTGCGCGACTGGTACCGTGCGTTCCTCAACGCCGGCACCCGTGCCGACATTGTGCCGTTGAAATACGATTGGAGCGCATACAAGACCGTCGTACTGCCGACCGTGATCATGCTCAGCGCCGAAGATACGCAGCGTTTGGCCGATTTCGCAGCTGCCGGCGGCCGTGTGGTCATCGGTTACGCAACCGGACTGATCGACGAAAACTTCCACACCTGGCTCGGCGGATACCCGGGAGCCGGAGACGGCCTGCTGCGCGAAATGCTGGGTATTCGCGGCGAGGAATTCAACATTCTCGGCGCGGAAGCCGAAGGCGAACCGTCCGAAATTCGTTTGAGCTCCGGTGCGGTCACCCGCCTGTGGCAGAACGATGTGAACGTCGACGGCGAACGCGCGCAGGTATTAGCCACCTACGAAGGTGAAGAAGCCGACGAATGGGAACTCGGCGGCACCGCCGCAATCACCCGCAATCCGTACGGTTCCGGCGAAACATACTTCGTCCTGTCTCTTATACACATC
>ENA-OXET01000467-OXET01000467.1-human-gut-metagenome-genome-assembly--contig:-NODE-467-length-17454-cov-12.193862_pt1 | contig 17454 bp, 16 predicted proteins | sample MGYA00249831_ERZ652256 | MGnify/ENA primary metagenome ERZ652256 (study PRJEB26925, sample SAMN05826983) | human gut metagenome | biome: ENVO:2100002; feature: ENVO:00000062; material: ENVO:00002003... | reverse complement strand
CCGTCATTGCTTCGCAATGCCACCTCTCCCAAGGGGAGAGGCTTTGGCAGGCCGGAAGGCGCAAAGAACCCCTTTCGGAGATTGCTGCTCCGAGAGGGGTGGGTTATCTTGCGGAGTTCCACTTTTTACTCGATATTACGTTCAGAATCGAACATCGCAAGCTTTGCGAAGTTGGACTTTCGTGCGAAGTTGGAACATCGCAAATGACCCGAACATCGCAAACCTTGCGAAGTTCCAATATTATACGTATCTATATCAAATATTCCGAACATCGCAAGATGTTTCACCACAGTAGGACAGCATAATGTAATTTTTGTTTCGTCCGTCTCTTTCGCGTAGCTTCACCGTCTTGATTTTGCCTGCTTGTTTTAATTCTGCCCGCGCATTGTCAAAAGTACGTTTGCTGCAATTCATTTGCTTCAGCACTTCTGCACAAAGCTCTTCGCTGCCCATGCTGGCAGTTTTGCTCTCGCTCAGAATGTCAAGGATTGTTTGCGCGGTATCCTCTTTCGTCTGGGCGGTGCGGACGCGGCGCTCCTCCACGAAGTCGGCGTCCTTCTTGTCGGTGCGGCTGTCAAAGACGGCCACGGCTGTCTTCACGCCCTCCACCTGCGCCTGCTCGATGTGGAGCAGGGCCGTCCGGGCCGGGGCGGAGTAGCTGCTCTTCTCGTGGCTGAGGTAGAGCTTTTCGCTGTTCTTGTCGCGGCCCATCATGAGGACGCTGCGGGCGATGTCCCAGATGTCGGAGCTGTCGGCCAGACGGGCGCGGCCCGAGACGTTGGCGCGCTTGTTGGTGTGCATCGAGATGAGGGCCGCGCAGCCGTGCCTGGCGCAGAGGGCTTTGAGGGGCAGCAGGGCGCCGCGCATCTGGTTGCGGCTGGCCATCTCCACCCCCGCGGGCAGAAAGCTCTGCAGCGGGTCGATGATGACGAGGGCGGGCGCGGCCTTCCCCACGTACTTTGCAAAGCTGGTGTCCGGGATGCAGAGCGGGCTGCCGGTGCGGGCAAAGTAGGCGTCGCTGGTGACCACCATCACCCGGCTCATATCGGCCCCTGCCGCCGTCAGGCGGGCTTTGAGCACCTTGCCGGGGTCGTCCTCGCCGGAAAAGATGAGGACGCTGCCGGTCTTCTCCGGCGGCTGGGGGAAGAAGCCGGAGATCCGGCCCGCCGTGACATACGCAATGAGCCGGGCCTGCCAGATGCCCTTGCCGGTGCCGCCGTCGGCACCCAGAAGCGACACCTCCCCCATGGGCAGCAGCCCATCCACCAGCCAGCTCACGTTCTGGATGGGGACGTTCTCGAGGCAGTCGGGGGTGAAGCTGAGGGGCGCGGCGCGGCGGCGGTCCCGGAAGCGCGCCCGGGCCGCGTCGGCCTTTTCCCGGTAGGCGGCGTAGTCCTCGGCGATGCGGCTCTGGAACTCCTCCCGGCCCACCGCTTCCAGCTCGCTCCTGCCATCGGTCAGCCAGCGCTCCATCCGGAAGGTCAGGCCCTGCCAGAAGCCCAGCTCCTTCGCCCTCGCCTCCACCAGCTCGGAGCGGCTAAGGACGTCCTCGGGGCGGTTCTGCCCGGCGAACCAGTAGGTCAGCCGGGAGAACAGCTCCTCTTCGGTGCGCACCGTGCCGAGGTAGGCCACGAAGTCGTCGTAGCTGCCCGGGGTGCGGTCGGTCATCTTTTTCTGCATAAAAGCTCCTTTCATGGGTTGTTTTGTTGCTTTCATTATAACCACGAAAGGTTGTGCAGTCAACGTAAGCTTTCTGCGTATTTTGGCGCAGAAAAAGAGAAAACCCCCTCGGGGCGGCTGCTCCGAAGGGGTAAAAATTTAATTATGGCAGATGGAAAGCAGGAAGCGATACTTCGAGCCGTCCGCGCGGGTCAGCACGACGGAATCAAACCATGCATTGCCCTTGTAGGGATACGATTGAGCGTCCCAGAATGATATGCAGATACGGGTAAACGAATTTGCCTTCTGCTCCGGAGTTCCCTGAATGTCTTTCCCGAATTGGAGCGATGCCTCTGCGCTTCCATAGGTTTTTTTATTCAGCACTTTTGCAAGGTCGTTCAGTTCCTCCTTGGACAAGTTATGTACGGTTTCTTCCCAGCTTTCTTTGTCCTTCTCGCTCTTTTTCGTGCAATACACATCGATCGCCTTAACAAAATCTTCCAGATGGGGAATGTCATAGACCGGTTCGATATCTCTATAAGTCGGGCCGGTAAGAGTGCCGCTTTGCATAGACCGCACATAGGCCTCCGCAACTGCGCGGTTTTCGGCGTCCTCCGCCGTCGAGCCGCTGCCGGTATTGCCGCCGGTCGAGCCGGTATTGCCGCTGCCGGTGCTGCTCGACCCGCCGCCAAAAATCGAATCATACACGAGCTCGGCTGCGTCCAGCGGGGTGCAGGCTGTCAGGGACGCCGTCAGCACCGCGCCTGTCAGGGTGAGGGCAAGAAGCTTTTTCAGTTTCATGGTAGTTCCTCCTTTTTCTGGGGTTATCTCTACCACTATTATACCCCCCCCCCCCTTCCTGACAAGGACGTTCCATGTCGTTTTCGGGGCGATTCATGCAGGCTTGCCCTCTCCGTCTGCTGCGCAGACACCTCTCCCAAAGGGAGAGGCCTTGGCATGTCGGTCAGGTCTATGCTGGACGAGCAAAGCACGATGTCTCGGAAACGGTAGTGCTCCGCTGTCTAGGCTCACGACAGCTTGACAAGGTGCGTTGTCCAAAAGCCGCTGGCCCCGTAAGCGAGGCCCGCCCTTTTGCGCCATATCGGGCCTTGGGCGTCCAGTGGAAAGTTACCCGGCCTGCCAAAGGCTCTCCCTTTGGGAGCAACGGCGACGACCGCCGCCAGTGGCGGAAACAGGGAGGAGCTGTTGGGGCCGCGGCCAGCAGGATGCGAGCGGCAGCGAAGCAGACGCTGGGAGCCGCAACCCGGGCTCCTTCTTGTCATATCCGTATTGCATCCGCTTTCATCCAGAAACACAAGGTCACTTGCCTTGAATCCAGATATAAGGCCGTTCCAGTCTTTTCTCTTCTGCGCCACACCGGGAACGCTCCTGTTCACTGGCATGAAGAGACTTTTTCTTCCGGCGGTATCCTGCTTTCTGATGAAAACGCCACCGTGTTCTTGACTTCTTCCGATTTACAACCGGTAGCACCTACGCAAATAGCCACGCTCAATGCAATATGCTTTTTCTTTAATCGCATAAAAATCTTCCAAGCTTCTATTCCCCAGGCCGAACGTATTAGTTACACAGTGCTTTTTCACGCACTTCCGGTGACGCTGCTTTCAGAAGATTATAGAGGTCAATAATATCGGTGATTGCCTGCCGGTCCTGCCTCGTCCATGTGTAATCAAACTTGCTATAATCCGTTCCCTCGAAACGCATGATAACGGTATCGGCACTCAAAAGGTTTCGCAACCATTCGACTTCACTGTCTTCCATTTCAAAGGTGGCCCATGCAAACCATTTACCAAGCTCTTTGTCGTATCCATAACCGGAGTTATCATAATCGCAAATGTAAGTGTACTTATAATCTCCACCGCGCAGAATGATGTCATTGATATCCAGCTCGGAAGAGCCCATGTAAGTAAAATCTTCCCAGAAAACAATCGTGTTCCCCTTGTCCCAGATATAAAGGTTGGGGCCAATGCCACACGTCTTGCGCTTATCGATGCTGTCATCATGCGGGGTTGTAATCGCCCAGCAGTCTTCTACTGCATCGTAGTTGACATTGCACTTTGCAAGTGCATCCTGAATACCAAGAATCTGCTGTGCTTCTGCCAGCACACCAAAATTGGCGACAGCAGCTTTTCCTGCATCATCCAACTGGTTATAGGCATCCAAAGCGGCCACGATTGCCGCGCGTCTGCTGCGCGCGACAGTACCGATCTGGCTGATCAGCGCTTCTACCTGCTCCGGGGTCACAGCACTATTCTGCTGCGCAAGCACCGCAAAGGGAACGTCCCCGGCGGGGCTGGCGGCCAGCGCAGGCAACGCTGTACCCGAAATCAGCGCAGCCACAATTGCGCTTGCCACAAGAACGTTGCATTTTTCTGTGATTTTCATTCGATGTTCCTCTTTCCTCTTGATTTCAGCTTATAGCTGTTGTAACATAAAATTATAGATACAACAAAAAGCAACTCCACAATTTCCTGCATCTGTTTGTCGAGCTCGCCCATCCCGGCGGGCTCTTTTTTTGTGCCCATAAGCTCTTCAACGGTAATGCCAAAGTAGTCCACAATTTTTTTGCGGCTGGACATTCTGGGGAAAGCGCCGTTTTTCCAGCTTGTCGGCATAGAGCTTGAAAAAACACGTTCTTCTGCAACAGCAGCAGGTTTTTTCTCCCCACACCGTCCTGTTGATCAGGTGTCAATGCGCGGGCACCGGGTGCAAAACAAGTATACCATAAACTTCGGCAAAAAGATATAGGAAGCGATGCGGCGAGCCGGACTTTCTTACAGAGGAAAGCTCCGTCTTAGTACAACCTCTCAGTCTGCTTCGCAGACAGCTCCCCTAGTAGGGGAGCCTCTGGCGAAACCGTTCACTTTGCGGGGACTGCCAAGGCCTCTCCTACCAGGAGAGGTGGCACGCCGTCAGGCGTGACGGAGAGGTTGTACAAAGGGAAGCCTGCCCATAACCAAAAACCCCCGGCACGATGCGGAACGTGCCGGGGGCTTTTCGTACAAAGCGGAGGGATGCGGAAGCTCTCCGCCTTGGGGGTTGGTTAGTTAGTGGATCAGTTCGCTGTGGTCTGCGCCGCCCACGGTGAGGGTGGCAGAGCTGCCGCTGTGGGTGAGGGTGAAGAGGGTGTCCTCCGCGCCCAGCGACAGCATGGTATCGATGTCCAGCGCCGTCTCACGGCTCTTCGTACGGAAGACGAGGGTATCTACGCCCTGCGCTTTCAGTTCTGCCAGATTGCCCAGACAGCCGAGGAGGGTGGCGGTATCAGAATCTGCCGTGACGATGTAGCGGGCAGACTCCTGATGCATCTCATAGGGAGCGTCTATAACTCTCAAAACGATCCTACCGTTCTGCTCCTCCTCCACAGGTGCAGGATGTGCAAACTTGTATACAGTCCTTGTGGAGTCGCAAGAAGGACATTCATACTCTTTTTTGTCCAGCTGGCCGTCAGCCACAAGAGTAGAGGAGACAAATGTCCATTTATGCTCATGATCAGCGGGCAAATTGGGGTCAACATGGGTGACCGTACCCTCACCGATGGCATTTATATCCAGCTCTTTACCGGCTTTGCCGCCTTTTTCGCCGTTTGTGCCGATGGCGGCGCCTGCACCGTAACCGTCACTGCCCGGGCCGCCTTTTGCGGTCACCTGCGCACCGCCGCCGATCTCGACCTCTACACCACCTTTGCCTCCGCCAATGCCGCTTCCACATCCGTTGCCCACAGCATCGACAACACCGCCGAGGATATGAACGGTCGATTTTTCATCGCAGCCAGAGCCGCCGCCAATGCCGGTAACATTATAGCTGCTGTTCTCAACAAGAGTCGTAGTTACCGTGCCGTCAAGGATGGTGACATCTCCCGAGCCTACTGAACCGCCGCCGATCGCTGCCGCATAGCTTTTCGACATTGCTGTCACTTTTCCGTTCTTGATGGTAACTTTGCCCGAGCCAACACCACTGCCGCCAATACCTGCCGCCGAATAACTTCCTTGAGCAGTCACCTCACCACCGGAAATGGTCACCTCACCACTTCCATTATTGCTGCCGCCAATGCCTGCAGCGGAATTTCCACCTTCCGCATAGATTTTTCCGTTTGCAATTTCCAGATTCGAGGTACTTTTTCCGTATCCGTTTTCAAAACCTGCACCAATACCCGCACCAAAATTACCGCCATGCGCTTTCAACGAGGCGCTTGTATCTTCTGCTGTAATGGTCAGTTTTCCGCTCGAAGTATCATCATTTTTCTCGACGCCGGCATGGTTGTTTCCACTCTTCAGGGTATTGTCTCCCTTCAGCTTCAGGGTCGTGTCACCTTCGCCTCGTACCTCCATCGCGGCCTTACCATCGTTGCTCACATCGATATCACATCTTTGATCGTGACCGTCGTATCCTTTTTGGTGCAGTTGTTGATGATACTAATGATATGATTCACCGCTTCGCTCACAGCCTTTGTCACCGTACTGGCGGTGTTGTCCTCAAAGGTCATGACGTCCTTGTCGTCATCTTCGTCCTCTGCGGCCTTCTCGACAGGCTTCTGCTCAGTCGATGCCTCGAGGGTGTCGGCGTCGGTCTTCCCTTCGGGCTTCTGCGCGTCCGGCGTCTCCGGCTCAGCATCCGCAGGCCCGTCCTTTTTCTGGGCTTCCCCGCTGTTCACGTTCTCGGGCCAGACGACGAGCTTCGTGTCGATCTTCTCCGCAGGCTCTCCCGGCTCGGCATCCACCACCGGCTTCTGTCCTTCAGCCTTGTCCGCCGTGTCGTCGTCTGCCGGCCCGTCAGAGTTGTTCTCAGCCGTTTTGTCCGAGTTCTCGCCGCCCTTGATGACCACCTCCGTGTCGTCTTTCTCGCCGATGTCATTTTCGTCTTTCGCATCGCCGACACGGACATAGGTGTCGCCGTCTTCCGTAACGGTCACCGTAATATCGCCTTTGCTGATATCATACTCCTTTGCCAGTGCCGCCGGGGCTGCCGCCGAAAGCGCCACACTCAGGGCCAGGGCGGCTGCCGCCGCACGCTTCATATTTTTCCGTAACCGCATACTCTTTTTTACCTCCTGAATTTTATTGCAGGATTTCTGCGGCTCTATTCTACCCCCCCCCCCTATATTTTTGTCAAGTCCTTTTCATGACATACCAGCGTAGATTCATGAACAGTACGACTTTTCCGGCATAGCAAAAAAAGAACAGCCCCGCCTTTCCGGAGAAAGGCGGGGCTGTATCATTTTACAGCCTCTTCGCCAGCAGATACCGGTCATACCCGCCGTACATCTCCCGGCGGCAGACGATGTCAAAGCCGCTGGCCAGGGCGTTGTTGAGGCTGTACTGATTTTCCGGGCTGACGGTGGCCCCGATGCCCACGATGCCCGGGCGGAGCAGGGCAAGCGCCGCTTCCAGCAGCTTCCTTTGCAGACCGTTGCCCCGGTAGCCGGGGTGGACGATGGCGCTGTCGGCGTTGGCCCAGCCGTCCCACTCTTCTCGCGGGATGCCCATAAAGGCGGCGTAGTTGTGCGCGCTCTGCCCGCAGTACCGCAGGATGAAGTAGGCCCCCAGCCGCCCGCCGTCCCACCCGCCGATGCACAGGTCCTCTTTCAGGTAACGGGCGATGTTTTCCAGCGTGTCGGGTACGAACTGCTCCGGGTGGGGCATCGCGGCCCGCACCTCGTTCTGCAAGGCGTAAAAGGCGGCGGCATCCTCCGGCCCGGCGGCGCGCAGGGTCATGGTGCGGCTTGCGGGCCGTCCGCACACTTTGTGCAGAAGAACTTCCATTCTTGCTCTATCCCTCCAAAATAAAATCATACTTTCCGGCTGATTCCAGTATAAATGCCGTTTGAATCATTGTCAATTTATGCTATAATATTTGCAGGAAGAGTTTTGTGCTCAGGCACAGCTTTTTCGGAAGTCCAGGCAGGGCCGCCCTGCCCGTGTACCGGAGGAAACGAACCATGAGAGATTCCAGCTTATCCCCTTCCAGCCGCTTGGGTGGTGCTGTCATCAGCGACCGCATCGTCGGCGCTCTGCTGGAGGAACTGCGCACAGGCCGCTATGCACAGACCGACCGTCTGCCCGCTGAGGTAGACCTTGCCGCCGAACTCAGCGTCAGCCGCACTGTCATCCGCGATGCGCTGAGCGAGATGGAGCGTGCGGGTTACATCGAGCGGGTGCGCGGCATCGGCACAGTGGTCAACCGAAGTGTCCTGAACCTGCGCAGCCGGTTGGACCAGAAGCTGGAGTATTACCCGCTCATCCGCAGCTTTGGCAGCTACCCCCACGCCGACGGCATCCAGATCTACCCCGTCCGCGCAGGCGAAGAGCTGGCCCGTGATCTGGCCATCGAGCCCGGCGACGATGTCATCTGCATCAGGAAGCGCATCCTCGCCGACACCACCCCCGTCATCTACTCCATCGACTACCTGCCCCGCGCCCTGTTTGGGAGCCGGGACTACACCCGCATCGACCTGTCGGGTGACATCTTCGATGTTCTGGAGCGGGAGTGCCGCCAGCAGGTGGCCTCCAATGTGGCCCACCTCAAGGCCAGCTGCGGCGACGAGTCCATCCGGGCCGCCATGCGTCTGGCCCCGGGCGAGGCCATGCTGCTGCTGGATGAGATATGCTACAACCGGCTCTGCCATCCCGTCATGCGTTCGTTGAGCTACTACACGAACTTCTTCGACTTCTCGATTCTTCGAAAGCTTCTTTGACGGAGGGAAACAAAAGAATATGCGTCATCTAATCGATCCGTTGGATTTCAGTCAGCAGGAGATCACCTCTCTGCTGGACCTGGCCGACCGCATTTGCGCCGACCCGGCTGCCTATCAGGACGTGGCCGCCCACAAAAAGCTGGCCACCCTGTTCTACGAGCCGTCCACCCGCACCCGTCTTTCGTTTGAGGCCGCGATGCTGAACCTCGGCGGACATGTCCTCGGCTTCCCGAGCGAGACCGTCTCCAGTGCATCCAAGGGCGAGAGCGTGGCCGACACCATCCGCGTCGTCTCCTGCTACGCCGACATCGTGGCCATGCGCCACCCCAAGGAGGGCGCACCGCTGCGGGCCAGCCGGTACTCCCGCATCCCTGTCATCAATGCAGGCGACGGCGGACACCAGCACCCGACCCAGACCATGACCGACCTGATGACCATCCGCCGCCGCAAGGGCCGTCTGAACGACCTGACCATCGGCCTGTGCGGCGACCTCAAGTTTGGCCGCACCGTCCACTCCCTCATCAAGACCATGGCGCGCTGCGAGAACATCCGCTTCGTCCTCATCAGCCCCGAGGAGCTGCGGGTGCCGGACTACATCATCACCGACGTGCTCGAGGCCAACCACATCCCCTACAAGGAGACCCGCAGCCTCGAGGAGTCCATGCCCGAGCTGGACATCCTCTACATGACCCGCGTCCAGAAGGAGCGTTTCTTCAACGAGGAAGACTATGTCCGTCTGAAGAACAGCTATATCCTCACCAAAGAGAAGATGGCCCTTGCCAAGCCTGACATGGCCGTGCTCCATCCCCTGCCCCGCGTCAACGAGATCACGCTGGAAGTGGACGACGACCCCCGAGCCGCCTATTTTGAGCAGGTGCAGAACGCCGTCTACATCCGCATGGCGCTGATCATGACGCTGCTGGGCCTCAAGGACCCCAAGGCTGAAAAGGAGGGCAACTGAGATGCTGAACATTGATGAAATTCAGAACGGTATCGTCATCGACCATATCAAGGCAGGCACGGCCATCGGCCTGATGGACCTGCTGGGCATCAAGGGCAACCGCACCGCCAGCGTGGCCCTCATCCAGAACGCCCGCAGCCACAAGGCAGAGTCGGGCCGGAAGGACATCATCAAGGTGGAGGGCGACGCCTCCTGGCTCAACCTCGACGTGCTGGCCTATCTCGACCCCGACATCAGCGTGACCGTCATCGAGAACGGCAAGGCCGTCAAGAAGGAAAAGCCCCAGCCCCCCAAGCGTCTGGTCAACATCGTGCGGTGCAAGAACCCCCGCTGCATCTCCTCCATCGAGGAAGAGTGCGACCAGATCTTTGAGCTGAGCTCCAACGGCAGGTATCGCTGCATCTACTGCGAGCAGGAGCTGCAGGTCAAGCCGGAATAATAGAATAAACGATAAAAGCCGCCTGTCATTCAACGAACGACAGGCGGCTTTGCTTTTGATCCTCAGACTTTCCGGCGCAGCAGGCTCATCGGCGGCAGCTCCGGGGTGGGGATGGTATAGCGCTCCATCGCGTGGGGCGTGGACTCCACCAGCTCACCGGCCTCATTCTTGATCCACTCGGGGTCCAGCGGGATGCTGCGGCCATCCGGGCAGAGCACTTCCAGCGTGTCGCCGAGGCTCCACTTGCCCCGCTGCTGGCAGCTGGCGACGCCGTTCTCCCAGCCGTCCACCGTGCCGACAAACTCCCACTCGCGGATGTAAGTCGCGCTGTCGGTGGCCTGACGGGCCTGCTCCCGGCCAAAGTAGAAGCCGGGCGAATAGTGGCGGTGGCTGGTGCGGGTCAGCTCATCCAAAACCTCTTCCGGCAGCTCGAAGTTCTCGTTCATCGGGTCGGCCAGATACTGGTCGAGGGCGCGGCGGTAGGCCGCCGTCACGCTGGCGACGTAGTAGAACGTCTTGGCGCGGCCCTCGATCTTGAGGCTGTCCACGCCCGCCTTGCAGATGAGGTCGAGGAAGGGCGCGGTACACATATCGTTGGCGTTGAGGATGTAGCTGCCGTTCTCGTTCTCGCCGATCTCATAGAGCTGGCCCGGGCGGGTCTCCTCGCTGAGATAGTACTTCCAGCGGCAGGGCTGGGCGCACTGGCCGCGGTTTGCGTCGCGGCCTGCCATGTAGTTGGAGAGCAGGCAGCGGCCCGAGACGCTCATGCACATGGCGCCGTGGACGAAAGCCTCGATTTCCAGCTCCGGCGGGGTCTTGTCGCGGAGGGTGGCGATGTCCTGCAGGGTCATCTCCCGGGCCAGCACCACCCGCTTCGCGCCCATGTTGTAGGCGGCGCGGGCAGCGGCCCAGTTGGTGATGCCGGTCTGGGTGGACATATGGACGTCGATGTCGGGCGCGAACGTCTTGCAGGCATCCAACACGCCGAGGTCGGCCACGATGAAGGCGTCCACACCGGCGGCGGCAGCGTCCTTGATGGCCTGAGGCAGACGGTCAGCCTCCTCGTTGGTGGGCAGGGTGTTCATGGTCAGGTAGACCTTGCGGCCCCGGGCGTGGGCATAGATGACGCCCTCCCTCAGCTGCTCCGGGGTGAAGTTGGTGGGTGCAGAGCGCATCCCGAACTCGGGCAGAGCGCAGTAAACGGCGTCCGCGCCGTAGTTGATGGCATACCGCAGGCGCTCGAGGTCGCCTGCCGGGGCCAGAAGTTCCGGTATCTGTAACATGGTATTCCTCTCTAGCCCTCTCAGTCACCTTCGGTGCCAGCTCTCCCAATGGGCGAGCCCTTGGCAGGCCGGTCAGCGGCTGCCTTTTCCGTCAGGCTTACGGGCTTCGCTTCTTATTTTAGGCTCTTATTAACTTTTGCCGCCTCATCGCAGTTTTTCTGGTGGTCTGCGTAGGTGCGGGCGTAGTAGTAGTGACCGGCAAGGTCGGTGACGAAGAAATAGGCATCCTTCGCCTCATCGTCGGGCTGCGGGTCAAGCGCCGCGCGGATGGCCGCGATGCCGGGGTTGGAGATGGGGCCGGCGGAGAGGCCGGTGCAGGTGTAGGTGTCGTAAGCTTCCAGAATGTTCTCCGGGATGCTGTCCCAGCCGCCGTAGTAGGGCGCGACCCAGTTCCAGAGGTAGTTGTTGTCGGCGTCGCTCTGGACGTAGCTGGAGGTGTTGCTCTGCAGTTTGGGGTAGGGCGAACCCTCGGCCAGACGGTTGCGGAACACCTGCGCCACATTATCGTCCTGATCGTTGCCGGCCTCCTCCTGCACGAAGGACGCCAGAGTGACCACCTCGGAGAGGGTCATCCCCTGCTTTTCCATCTCGGCATACATCTCATCGGTGATCTGCTTGTCGAAGTGAGAATAGAACGTCTCAACGTAATGATGGACGGTGTCATCCTTCAGGAAATCGTAGGTATCCGGGAAAAGATAACCCTCGCACTTGAGGAAGCGGTCCGGGGCGTCCTTGTCGTCGGGGACGTACTGCCAGAACCTGTACTGGCTGAAGTCGCCGGTGTTGGCCTCCTTGAGGAAGTCCTCGGCGCTGCACAGCCCGGCATCCTCCATTTTTTTCGCAATGGCGATGGCCGTCGTACCCTCGGGGAAGGTCAGCCGGACACTGTCGGCCTTCGCGTAGGCGGAGAGCGCCTCGATGATGTCGTCGTAGGAGCTGCCGGGGGCGAGGTCGAACTCGCCGTATTGGAGCCTGCCTGCCGCGCCCTGCTTGCCTGCATACCAGCGGAAGACGTGGGGGTACTTGATGATGCCCGCCGTCTTGAGCTTCTGGGCGATGGCCGCCACGCCGCTGCCCTGCTGGATGCTCACACTCACCGTTTTGTCGGCGGAAGCACTGCCGTTGATCTCTTTTCGGATGGCCAGCAGACAGCCGCCCGCCGCCAGTACCAGGATCAGCAGCACCATCAGGATCATTTTCGCTGCGCCGCCTTTTCTGCTTTTTCTATGTTTTGCATCGTGTGCCATGTACACACTCCTTTACCATTCCGTTCAGCTTTCCATCATCAGCCGCATATAGCTTTCTTCCGCATCGAAAGGCTCCGCGTCGAACCGTATCATGCCGTAGTCCTGCCGGGTGCCTTCGCCGAGGAAAAGGTTCTGAGCCGCGCCCACTGTGATGACGGCACGCTCCACGATGACCTCCTTCTCCCGGGCCGCTTCCATCAGCACCTCGGCGGAGCGGTCGTCTTCGGCCATCAGCTCCACAAAATAGAGGGTGTCCTCCCGGCGGAAGTAGATGCCGTAGCCCTTCTCGTTGGACACGATGGTCGCGCCCCGGGCGTAGAGGTCGGTCAGCACGACGGCCATCCGCTCCGGCGGGAACTGGACGGTATCGGGATAGAAGCGCTCCCGCAGCTCATAGAGCTTGCGGGCCGTCACGGAGTCGAACTCCGCCTGACTCCACAGGTTGCGGGACACCTCCCGGGGCAGGCAGCGGAGGGCAAAAGCCCGCCGGAAGCCCTTGTTTTCCAGCAGTGCGGCCTGCTCCTGTCCGACCGGAACGGCCACGGTGAAGCCCGCGCCCCGCAGCTTCTGCTGCGCACAGAGATAGTCCACGAGTCCTGCCAGAAGCAGGCTTCCCTGCCCGCAGAGGCCGTAGAGGTAGCTGCCGCTGCGTCCCTTGAGGGTGACGGGGACCGCCAGCGCCGCAGCGGCTATCTCGTCATTTTCCTCAGCGACGTAGATATTTTCCGCCCCGGCGAACTTTTCCAGAGCCGTCTTGATGAACTCGGCGCTGTCGCCGCGTTCTTTCTGCCACAGTGCCACGACTGCCGCCTCATCCGACGGCTGCATCAAACGATACATTGATAGTATCCCTCCCATTTTCGCGGTTATCCGAGCTCTTTTTCCGCCAGTGCCCGCACCTCGGCCTGAATCTCCTCGATGGTGCGCATGGCTCCATTTTCCGTGCAATGGACGGTGGCCCAGCCCAGATGCGCCGCACAGTACTCGGCGGCACGGCGGCTGCGGGCCAGATATTCGATGTCCTTTTCGTGGACGTCCTTCCTGCTCTCGTCGCCATGATAGCGGCCGGTCATGAGCTTCTGGCTCACAGCGGGGTCTACCTGTAAGTACACCACAGCGTCCGGTGCGGGCAGGCCCAGCAGCCTGTATTCGTAGTCAAAGGCCCAGCGGAGGAAGTCGTTCCACTGCTCCGGCGGGAGCTTGGAGCACTGATGCACCGCGTTCGACGTGGTGTAGCGGTCGGCGATGACGATGCCGCCCGCCTCGTAGAAGCTGCCCCACTTGGTCTTATAGCTGGCGTACCTATCCACCGCATAGAAGCTGGACGCCGCATAGGGGTTGACGTCGTCGGGCTTGTCGCCGAACCGGCCGGAAAGGTACATCTTCACCAGCGCACTGGAATCGCTCTCGTAGTCCGGAAAGGTGATCTCCATCACCCTTCGACCGCTCTCGGCCAGATGGGCGGCCAGCAGCTTTGCCTGGGTGGCCTTGCCGGAGCCGTCCAGCCCTTCGATGACAAGAAGCCTGCCCTTGCTCATTCTGCCTTCTCCCCTTTCAGCGCGGCGTACCGGGCGCGCACCTCAGTGGTGCGGCCGCAGCACATCTTGCCCTCCGGGCAGGGGCCGGACACGCAGGCCGGGCCGGCGGTGCGGAAGATATGGGGTGCCACCGGGCAGACCAGCCGCAGCATCTCTTCGGCCAGCTGCCGTATCTCCCACTGGGCGCGGCTGCAGCAGCGCAGGTGGAAGAAGTTCTGCAGACTGCGGGCGTTCATGGTCACCACCATCTTGGTCTCGCAGGCGTTGGGCAGCACGAAGCGGGCGTCCTCGTTGGCCTGCTTGGAAGCCTTGGCCCGGGCCTGCTTTTCGGGCAGACCCTCGGCCATGAGGCGGGCGGTGTGGCCATCCTCCAGCTTCTGCACGAGGTCGAGGTAGCGCCTGGCGTCCTCGTTCATGCTCTCGATGAACGCCGCCTTTGCCTCGGGGATGGCCTCGATCTCGGGCGGGATGACATAGCGGAAATCATCCAGACGGACGTACCGCTGACTCTGGACGCTGAAGGACGCGATGCGGTGGCGGGTGATCTGGGCCAGCAGGGTACGGCTGACGCCCTCGATGCCGAAGGTGAAGCTTGCGTGCTCGATGGGGCTGGCGTGGCCCAAATCGCTGAGCATGGTCAGGAAGCGGGCAGTCTTTTCCTCATCCAGCCCGTCCAGCAGGTCGGTAATGTGGGCGTCGGAGTAGCAGAGCTTCGCCGCAGCCGCCACGACCTTCTCCGGCTCCGGCGTATGTGCTATCAATCGGACAGTCATCATTTTTCTTATTCCTCCGTCGTTATCTTCACAAGGGGCGCAAAGTTGGCCATGGTCTTCTTCACGCCCACCTTCTCGAAGCTGATCTCCACGATCTGGTCGCCGGCGGCGGGCTTGACTTTCAGCACCTTGCCGCGCCCGAAGACCTTGTGCTCCACGATGTCGCCCGGCTCATAGTGTTTGGGGCCGGTGGATGCCGCCGCCGGACGGGGCGAAGAGGTCACACCGCCGCCTGCGGGTTTGACCGGCGCTTTGGGCGCTGCCGGACGGCCATAGCCAGCGCCGAAGCCGCTGCTTCCCGAACCGGAGCTGCAGCCGCCATGACCCGACGAAGCACTTCCCCGGCCCGCATAATCGGAGCCAAAGCCTCGGTTATTGGACATTGGTGCGTTATATTCTCTATTCAGATAGCCGCTGCGGCTGCCATAGCCCGAGCCGTAACCGGAGGCCGCACGCCCCCAGCCGGAGGGGCCGGAGTATCCCGACGCGCCACCCGGCACGGTATCGCTGCCGTAACCGCTGCCCCAGCCGCCCAGACGGGAGCGCTGTTCCAGCACCGGGCTGCGGGTCTCTTCGATGTACTCCGGCTCGATTTCCCGGAGGAAGCGGCTGGGCTCGTTGCGCTGGGTGCGGCCATAGAGCATCCGGGTGACGCTGTTGGAGATGTAAAGCTCCTTCTTGGCGCGGGTAATACCCACATAGGCCAGACGGCGCTCCTCCTCGAGGTCAGCCTCGGAATACTTGCTCATCTCACTGGGGAAGACGCCCTCTTCCATGCCAATGAGGAATACATAGGGAAACTCAAGGCCCTTGGCCGAGTGGATGGTCATCAGCACCACCTGGTCGGCGCTCTCGTTGTAGCTGTCGATGTCGCTGATGAGGGCGATGTCCTCCAGATAGCCTTCCAGCGAGGCCTCTTCGCCGTGCTGGTCGCAGTAGCTCTTGACGTTGTTGACCAGCTGACCGAGGTTCTGCAGACGGTCGGCGGCGTCCTCGTGGCCCTTGGCGGCGTCGGCTTCCAGCATGGCGCGGTAGCCGGTGATCTCGATGACATCGGAGGCGAACTCGTCCAGCGTCTTCGTTTCCAGAGAGTCCTGCAGCTTCTGGTAGATGTCCCAGAACTTGAACAGCGGTGCGATGGCGCGGCTGAGCTTGGCGTACTGGTCGGCATGGGAGATGACATCCAGCATACTGATGCCCTGCTGAGCCGCCAAATCCGCGATGACTTCGATGGTCGTCGCACCGATTTTGCGCGCAGGCTCGTTGATGATACGGCGGAGTCGGACATCGTCCCGGGGGTTCGCCACGATGGACATATAGGAGTGGATGTCCTTGACTTCCTTGCGGTCGTTGAAGCGCTGGCCGCCCACGATCTTATGCGGGATGCCCGCACGGGTAAAGTAGCTTTCGATGGGGGCCGACTGGGCGTTCATCCGGTAGAGGATGGCGTGGTCGGCCAGATGTCCGCCCTCTTTGAGGTGCTGGCCGATGACGTCCGCGATATGGCTGGCCTCGTCCTGCTCGTTCTCGGCGGTGTAGACCTGCACCTTGTCGCCCTCGCCGTTCTTGGTCCAGAGGGTCTTGCCCTTGCGCTCGGTGTTGTGCTGGATGACACAGTTGGCGGCATTCAGGATATTTGACGTAGAGCGGTAATTCTGCTCGAGTCGGATGGTTCTGGTGCCTTTATAGATGCGCTCGAAGTTGAGGATGTTCTCAATGGTCGCGCCGCGGAAGCGGTAGATGCTCTGGTCGTCGTCGCCCACGACGCAGATGTTTTTCTCCGGGCCGGTGAGCAGGCTCACGAGCCGGAACTGAGCCACACTGGTGTCCTGATACTCGTCCACCAGCAGGTATTTGTACTTGTTCTGGTAGAACTCCCGCACGTCCTCGTGCTCCGACAGCAGGATGACCGTCTGGTAGATGAGGTCGTCGAAGTCGAAAGCGCCGGCCTCCTTGAGCTTCTTTTCGTAGGCGGCATAGACCTTGGCCGCAAGGGCGCCCTTCGTGTCCCGGGCCGGGGTCTTCAGAGCCTCGGCGGGGCTGATGAGCTGGTCTTTCCAGCGGCTCATCTGGTTGATGGCGCTTTTGACCGGGAAGAACTTGTCGTCCACGCTCAGCTCTTTGTAGACAGCCTTCATGACACGCTGGGAGTCATCGCTGTCGTAGATGGTAAAGCTGCGGGGGTAGCCGATCTCCTCGGCCCAGCGGCGGAGAATGCGGACGCAGGCCGAGTGGAACGTGGAGGCAAACACCTCGTCGCCCTCTTCCCCGCCCAGCATCCGGCGCAGGCGCTCTTTCAGCTCACCGGCGGCCTTGTTGGTAAAGGTAATGGCCATGACGTTCCAGCTCCGGACGGCGTCCTTCCGCAGCATCCCGTCCAGCCACGACGGGGCGTCGGTGCCGGTCATGATGGCGGTGCGCAGAGCTTTCACATCGTCCTCCGTCACCTCCCGGGGCGTCCACCCGGAGCCGTGGGCCGAGCCGAAGCGGATGAGGTTGGCGATGCGGTTGACCAGCACGGTGGTCTTTCCGCTGCCTGCACCCGCGAGGATGAGCAGAGGGCCGTTGGTGGTGAACACCGCCTCCCGCTGCATATCGTTCAGGCGTCCGAACTGCTTTTCGATATACGTATCACGCAAAGCGCAGAATTGTTGTGCGAGATCTGTTGCCATTGTTTCACCTGTTCTTTTCAATCATTTCTGGATATATCACTTAAAATATAGTATATCACATTTCAAAAAAGTTGTACACAAAAACAATGCAAACAAAAAACCGCCCCACCGCAGTCATGATATGTACCCCTAATACTGGACACCCAGTATTGGGGGTATTTTTATGAAAT
>ENA-OXET01000402-OXET01000402.1-human-gut-metagenome-genome-assembly--contig:-NODE-402-length-19884-cov-5.871300_pt1 | contig 19884 bp, 13 predicted proteins | sample MGYA00249831_ERZ652256 | MGnify/ENA primary metagenome ERZ652256 (study PRJEB26925, sample SAMN05826983) | human gut metagenome | biome: ENVO:2100002; feature: ENVO:00000062; material: ENVO:00002003... | reverse complement strand
ACAAGGCTATTCGTCGGCAGCGTCAGATGTGTATAAGAGACAGGCGCAATCCAGCCACCGACGGAGTGAACAATGGTGGAACCTGCGAAGTCGTGAAATGTGGTGCCGAACAAATCCATCATGAACGAACCTTCTTCGCCGTTCATCAACCAGCCGCCGCCCCAGGTCCAGTGACCGGAAATCGGATAGATCAGTACGCTGATGAAGATGGTGTAAATCAAATACATGGAGAATTTGGTACGTTCGGCCATGGCTCCTGATACGATAGTAGCTGCTGTGGCACAGAATACAGTTTGGAATACCAGAAAGCCTTCTGTTGGTAATCCTCCTCCATCATAGAACGAGAGGTTGAAGAAGTGGGGCATTCCCACGAAACCACCTACGCCGAACATCAGTCCGAAACCGATGAACCAATAGAGTAGGGAACCGAACATGAAGTCTACGAAGTTCTTCATCAGGATATTGGCAGTGTTCTTAACCCGGGTGAAACCGGCTTCTACCAATGCAAAGCCCGGCTGCATGAAAAATACCAGCATAGCGGCGAGTAACATCCATACAGTGTTGAGTCCGTTTACTAATTCTCCTACAGTGTCAGGGGCTGATGATTCTACAGTAGTCTCTTCTAATGTAGCTATAACAGCGGTTGTTGTAGCTGATATACTATCCGTTGCTGCGGAAGTTTGTGCAAAAGTTTCTGTTGTTGTGCAGAGTACCATAAGGACAGCAAGAGCTATCCACAGCCTGGCAATGCTGCGTTTACTATATTTATCCATAAAATCTTTTTGCTTTTAGTTGTACTTGTATTCTTAGTTTTGTTAAGTAGCTCTTACAGCTCTCTGGAGGATGCTCTTAACAGTTGCGGTTTGGTGCTGCCTGGACTATCTTTCCTGTTCAGCATTGTAGAGGGCGATGTCGCCACGTTCGGCGGTACGGATGCGGATAGCGTCTTCTATGGGGATGATGAAGATACGCCCGTCGCCGATTTCTCCGGTCTGTGCGGACCTGATGATGGCTTGCACGGTCTTTTCGGCGTTCTTGTCGCGTACCACGATAGAGATCAGGATACGCTCAATGGAACTGGTGTCGTACATTACACCGCGGTAGATGCGTGCCTGACGGGATTTTCCTATTCCCCGGACGTCGTAGTAGGAGAACCATTCGATGTCCGCTTCGAGCAATGCGTCCTTTACATCCTCGAATTTTGTCTTGCGGATAATTGCTTCAATCTTTTTCATACCTTAATACATTTACGTTTTTTTTAGTTGACGAGGTTTTTTAGTTTACGAGTTGACAAGGACCTTTCGGGGTGTCCGTTTCTTATCCTTGTCTCCTTGTTCCCTCGTCCCCTTGTTCCCTATTCTTACTCTCTCTCAAAAACTAACTCCGAATACGAAGTATGCACCCTGCGTGTGTGGATTGAACGTCACTTGTGCAAAGGTGGGCAGCGAAAAAGAATTTGTGAATTTGATTTCTTTTTCAGCTTTCAGTGTGAGGTTGGTTACGTTGAACTTGTTGGCATACGCACCTTCCCATGGGGTAAGACCGACTTCTGCCGACCAGTCCAGGCCGCCGAGTTTAAAAGGTGCGCTGATGCCTACATACGTGGAATAAGCTCTGTCACCGTTCTCCTTCGTATAATCATCTCCGGCAAAGTAAGTGTTCCAACTCAGTGCCAGCGGACCGAAATCATATCCCAGAGTGGCTTCGAAGATGTGTACCGTGCTATGTGCGCCATACTTGAAATAATCTCCCGTATATCCGCCATCCTCTTTGTGGTAGGAGAACCAGTAATCTGTAACGGATACGCTGAAACCGCCTGTATTGTAACCCAGTGTGAGGTCGATCTCTCTGGCATCCTCCTTGTCGATGCCTACCGAGCCCCAAGCTGTCAGTGACAAGCCCTTGTAGCTGACTCCCATGCTGGGCTGGATGCTTACACCACCGCAGTCTGTTCCACGCCAGATGTAGTTGCTTACAAAATCTGCACCGACTGAGGCCTCCACTTTATCCTGTGCCTTTGCCGTGAAAGGCATTGTTGCTGATAATAGCGCGATGGCTATCATTCGGAATTTTACGCTTTTCATTTTCATACCTATTTTACCTTTTAAGTTTAGACAAATTGCGGATGATCAGTCCGGTGAAACTATAGTTTTATTTTAGTTGTTATCTTTTTCATTTTCATACCAGCCATTTTCTGATTCTCCTCATGGCTTCCACACAATCCTCGTGATTTCCGAAGGCGGTCAGGCGGATGTAGCCTTCTCCGCTGGGGCCGAAACCTACACCGGGTGTTCCTACTACATTGGCTTCGTACAGCATCTGTTCGAAGAAGCGCCAGGAACCGATGCCATTCGGTGCTTTCAGCCAGATGTAAGGAGCATTCACGCCGCCATACACTTTCAGTCCGGCTGCTTCCAGACCCTCTTTCATGGTTCGTGCGTTGTTCATATAGTAGTCGATGTTTTCCTTTATCTGCTGCTTGCCTGGCGGGGTGTAGATGGCTTCGGCAGCCCGTTGGGTGATGTAGCTGGTACCATTGAATTTGGTGCATTGACGGCGGTTCCAAAGACGGTTCAGCGGAATGCGTTCACCGGTCAGGGTGGCGGCTGTCAGCTCTTTCGGAACTACGGTGTATCCGCAACGGACTCCGGTGAATCCGGCTGTCTTCGAGAAGCTGCGGAACTCTATGGCGCATTTCTTAGCACCTTTTATTTCGTAAATGGAGTGGGGAACGTCTTCTTCCTGTATAAACGCCTCATAAGCGGCATCGAACAGAATCAGAGTGTCGTTGGCGAGTGCGTAGTCCACCCATTTTTTCAGTTGCGACTTGGTTAGCGTTGTTCCCGTCGGATTGTTCGGGTAGCAAAGGTAGACGATGTCAATCCGCTTGTCCGGTATCTCGGGAACAAAGTTGTTTTCGGCGGTACAGGGCATGTAAGTCACGTTGCTCCATTTGCCGTCTTCTTCCAATACTCCGGCACGGCCACACATTACGTTGCTGTCTATATATACCGGGTAGATGGGGTCTGTCACTCCCACGCTGTTGTCGTGGCGGAGGATATCGCCTATGTTGCCCGTATCGCTTTTGGCTCCATCGTTTACGAATACTTCCGTAGCGCTAAAATGAATGCCTCTCGGAGCGTAATCATGTTTGATGATTGCTTCAATCAAAAAGTCATATCCCTGTTCGGGACCGTACCCGTGGAAGGTACTGGCATTTGTCATCTCATCCACTGCCCTGTGCATCGCTTCGATGCAAGCCGGTGGCAGTGGCCGGGTAACGTCTCCGATACCCAGGCGGATGACCTCTTGTTTAGGGTGCGTTATCCTGAAAGTATTCACCTTTTTAGCTATGTCTGAAAATAAGTAACTTCCCGGTAGTTTCAAAAAATGTTCGTTTACTAATGCCATACTTTCTTGTTGTTTTAAGTTTATTTAGGTTAGTGATTACACTGGATGCTGAATAGGGTTAATCACTAATCATTAACCATTAATCACTAATTATCATTTCTCCGTCGAACACCCGGACTGCTCCTCCGGTCATCCATACGTGATCCGTTTTTTCGTCCCATTCGATGGTAAGTGAGCCTCCATCCATGATGATATCTGTTTTTCTTCCGGATTTTCCGGTCAGTGCGGCAGCTACTGCGGTGGCACAGGCTCCGGTTCCGCAAGCCTGGGTGATGCCCGAACCTCTTTCCCAAACTCTCATCCTGATTTTCCCATGCTCCAGCACCTGGGCAAACTCTACATTGATGCGGTCGGGAAACAACGGATGATTTTCCAGTTTCGGACCGATGCTTTCGAGGTTGATATCTTTAATATCTTCTACAAAGATTACCAGGTGAGGATTTCCCATTGATACGGTGGTTCCGGTGAATTTCTGTCCGTTGGCTTCTATGGGTTGTTCTTTCATATCGGCGGGACGTCCCATATCCACGGTTACGGTGTTCACTTTTCCGTCTTCTACATGGAACTTCAATATTTTGATGCCCGATAGAGTATCGAGGGTAACGGCTGTTTGGGAAGTCAGGCCGTATTCATATAAGTATTTACCGATGCAACGACTGGCGTTGCCGCACATTTTGGCTTCGGAACCATCTGCATTGAAGATGCGCATACTGAAATCTGCCTTGTCCGAACTGCCGATGAGTACCAAGCCGTCGCTTCCAATTCCTGTATGCGGGGCGCTCCATTCAACCGAAAGTTTTTCAGGGCTTTCGATGGGATATTTCAGGGTGTTTACATAAATGTAATCGTTGCCTGCTCCGTGCATCTTAGTGAATTTTATAACTCTTGTCATTTTGTACTCTGTTGGTGGATTAATCTTTCTTTTTGTTTTATCACACTGCAAAGATACGACGTTTTGCTAAATTATTTGTAGAATACATATCTTATTTCTATTATTTTTATTTATTCTTTCAGTCGCTGCAAATATACGGTATTCAAGTTTTAAATTAAAAGTTTGCGGGTGCATATTTGTATAAATTGTTATTTATGGAATTATTTCCGCATATTCATTCTATGTAGGTAGTGGCGTAAATACGTGTTTTAAGTGAAAAAATGGAGTTTATGGGGTGAAAATGAAGATTTGTATATGACAGAATGAAATTGTTTTCTTCTTTTTGCTGACTAAATGATCTTTTGTATAATGCCACACTATTACAAGTCAAATGCCACACTTTAGCTTCCGCAATGCCATTCATTTGAGCCATCGAAGTGTGGCGTTTGAATTGTTGAGGTGTGGCATTGGGGGAGTTAAAGTGGGGCATTGGTACAGATTGGGAAAGAAAGGAAGGAAACCAGTTGACGAGTTGACAAGGGAACAAGGGGCTGCGCAATGCTTCTGTGCCGCATGGAACCTTGTCCCCTTGTTAACTCGTCAACTTTCCCTCATAACCGAAAATAAAGAAATGAATTTAACTACCGATCTGCATTACTTCTTTTTCAATATCTCCTGCAATAATACTGGTTCGTTGGTGGTGATGAAATCCACTCCCTGGCTGATGAGCCATTCCATATCTTTGGCATCATTTACTGTCCAAGCGTTAACCTTCATGCCAAGGTCGTGACATTCTTTGATCCACTCGGGATGTTTTTTGAAGACGGAGAAATGGTAATCAGGACCGGCACAACCCATGTCTTTCAGTTCCTGCGGATTGAGGTCACCTTCCAGATAATATACGGGAGTACCTTTAGGAGCCAGGCGAATGAATTCTTTGGTCGCATGGCGTGAGAAAGTGATGTATTCGGTACGCTCTTCCAGTCCCATATCCTTAATCATTTTCACAATTTGCTCTACGGCGAGCGTTTCCCGTTCGGGAGTCTTGTGTGCTTTGAGTTCCAGGATAAGGCGGGTTTTCAATCCTTTGGCTTTATCGAGGTATTGCTGAAGGGTAGGGAGGTTCTCACCGTTGTCGAGGGTGATAGAGGTACATTCTTTCTCGGTGGATGTTTCCATGCGGACACCTTTGAATACACCGTCGTGGTCTACGATAAGTTTGTTGTCGGCAGTGAGCCAGACATCGAACTCGGAGCCGTAGCAATGGATGGAGTCAGCTTTCACCAGGGCGGCAATACTATTCTGGGCAGAACCGTCGGTCTTCCAGAAACCACGGTGGGCAATGATTTGGGTGTTTTGGGCTTGTAGGATGCCGCATGCGGCAAGAGGCATAGCGGAGGCAAATAAAAGTTTTTTCAGTTTCATAGTTCCTTATTTATAATTCTGCCGCAAGGTACAAAATATGTCTGAAAAGTGATGTTTCATTTATGTTATTAATGCGAATCAAGAGATAAAGGTGTTATCTCCTTTACCTCCTATTACCTGCGTATACGGCGTCTGCGCCTGTGGTGACGTTTCTTCTGCTTATAAATGCTAATCCGTTTCCAGACAATCCACACAAACAGTATCCCGAAGACTGCAAAGATAAGAAGCACGATGCCTGTATTCAGGTTATCGCCTTTGACGCGGCTCCACATTTCGAGAACAAGCTCTGTGCGGTCACCGAAATCACGGATCATGGCGCAACGCTCCACGACTTTACGGTCAGGGTATTGTATCGGATTGATCTGAATGCTGTCTGCACCTGGACCGAAGAAATAACTGAGGTCGGAGAACTGTTCAAGAGTAGTGTCGATCTTTGCCTCCATAATCTCGGGTGTTGCTACGGCACTGACGTAGCCGATGGCATCCATATTGCGCAGAGCAATATCCGGCTGGCAAAGATAATTGATGAAGTAGCTGGCGGCTTTTACGTTGCGGGCATACTTGGGGATGGCCCAGCCATCGTACCAGATGTTGCTGCCTTCACGGGGAACTACATAGTCCAGGTCCACGCCTACAGCTTCCGCTTCCTCAATGGCCCAGACGGCGTCGCCACTCCAGGTAAGGTTGAGCCATGCTTTGTTTTTCGTCATCATTTCTTTGCCGAAGTCGGCTTCCCATCCGGCAATGTTGGGTTTTAGATCTTTCAGGTATTGCTCTGCAAGGACAATGGCTTCAGGGGAATTGTCGTTCATCAGTTGCTCCACGGTGATGGTGCTGTCGGCAAGTTGCCGGGCATGGGCATAGATGATGGCAGTGCCGTAGGCATCGCGGTAACTGTCTTTCATCAGAATCTTACCACGGTTGGCGGCATCCCAGAGGCATCCCCAGGAGCTGACTTCTTCAAGGGTCTTGAACTTCTTGTTATAGAGTATTCCGGCGGTACCCCACATGTAGGGAACGACGTAATCATTGGTGTGGCGACCGGGCTGGCTGATCTTCTCCAACTCTTTCTGAATATACGGGGAGATGTTGGGGATATAGTCCGGAGTCTTCCCAAAATTGCGGTTGATAGGGAGGAGGAGATCTTTCTTCAACATTCGTTCGATGATGTATTCCGATGGGCATACAAGGTCGAAATCTTCCTGCCCGCGCTCAATCTTAGTGAGCATGATTTCGTTGATATCGAATACCTGGTAGATGATGCGGATATCTTCGCCTGTCTGCTCTTTGTACCAAGCAGGAAATTCGGCGAGGACTTCTTCGTCAATGTAATCTGCCCAGTTGTATACTTTCAGTACACGGCTGCGCTTCTCACTGGCACCGGTACAGGAGGCAAGGAGAAAGATGCAGAGAAGGAGGGGGATGTATTTCTTCATTGTTTATAGGGTTATATTAGTGATTAGCGTTTAGTGATAAGTGATTAGTAGGCTGCGCTATCATTCCGCATGGCACTAATCACTTATCACTAAACGCTAATCACTATTCTTGTTTCTTTCTGCTCTCTTATTAATCACAATCAGCAATACTAACACCGTTACAAAAATGATTGTTGACAGTGGGCGCAGTTCAGGAGTCAATCCACCCTTACGTGCGTCCGCATAGATGTATGTCGACAACGTTTCCAATCCTTCATTTCCGATAGTGAAGATCGTTACTGCGAAGTCATCAATGGAAAGCGTGAAAGCGAGGATGAAACCGCTGATCATTCCCGGCAGAATTTCCGGGAAGATGACTTTGCGAAGCGCCTGGAAAGGAGTAGCTCCGAGGTCGAGAGCTGCTTCGTATACATTCTGATTCATTTTCTTCAGACGGGGCATCACGCTAAGCACCACATAAGGGGTACAAAAAGTGATGTGTGCCAATACCACCGTAGTAAATCCCTGCGAAATGCCAAAGCTGACAAACAGCAGGAACAGGGATACACCCGTAATGATATCCGCATTCATCATCGGAATAGCATTGGTGAAATTCATCACCTGACGTGCCCGGGAGCGCAAGTTAAAGATGCCGATAGCTGCCAGGCTTCCCAACAGGGTAGAGGCTGTGGCGGCAATCGTAGCAATCGCGAATGTGTTCCAGATGGCATTCATCAGTGAGTGGTGCATGCCGCCTGTAAATAGTGAACTGTATAACTTGGTAGAGAATCCTGTCCAGTTACCCAGTACCTTGGCCTCAGTGAAAGAGAAGATCATAATAATCAGGATGGGCGAATAGAGCAGGGCAAGCAGAAACCAAAGATAGCCTTTCGCCAGAATACGTGTCATCATATCACACCTCCGCTTTCATTTTGTGCACTGTCGTCCTCGTTGGTAAAGAGGGCGGTGACGCCAATCAGCAACAGCATGATGAGCGACAAGGCAGCGCCATAGTTCCACATTCCGTTATATATATTCTCTTGTACGGTAGTACCGAACAGTTTGATGTTGTTCATTGTCAGCAACTCGGCAATGGCAAAGGTGGAGACCGTGGGCATGAAAACCATCACCACACCACTCATGATGCCGGGCATCGAAAGGGGGAGGATTACTTTACCGAATACCTGTACAGGCGTAGCTCCCAGGTCTTGGGCTGCTTCTATCAGACTGCCATCCATCTTCTGCAACGTATTGTAGATAGGGTATATCATGAACGGCAGGAAGTTGTAGACCATACCGAATACCAAAGCTCCTTCGCCCAGCGGCAAGTTGAGGAAATCAAACAATGCCACCGTGGCAAGTGTACGTATCAGGATGTTCACCCACATAGGCAGGATGAACAGTACAACCATGGTCTGGGAAGTGTTGAAGCGCTTCTGACTGAGAATATAAGCAGCCGGATAACCGAGCAGGAGGCATACCAGAGTCGTGATGACAGCTATTCCGATAGAGTAGACGAATGTGTTGATAGATTCGGGATGCATCATGAATTTGCGGAAGTTGGCAAACGTGAATGCGCCTTCAGCATCGGTGAAGGCATAAACCACAATGAGCAACAGAGGCATCACAACGAAGATGATGAGAAACAATGCGTAGGGAACTGTCCAGTTCCGGCGACGCATGAAGAAACGGGATATATTACTGAGCACTTCCTTTCTTATTAGCAGATTCGACAATAGGGATAGAACCGGTGGCCTGTGCCGGCGCAACAATTCGTATATTTTCAGGTACGATGGTGATGCCGACACGGTCACCGTCGTCCCAGACGTCAGTGGTGTCTACAAAGATATCCTCGTCCCAATCGGTAAACACGGTGAGATGGTAATGGTTTCCTTTATAAAGGATGAATTTCACTTCACCCGTCAGATGACCGTCTTCTTCGTTATCTTCGAGGATGACGTTCCGGAAATCTATTTCTACGAGGACGGAACTGCCCGGTTCGATGTCCTGCACTTCGGCACACTCAAAGGTGTAACCGAGGAATTCGACGTGTGTGGCGTCTATGAGCTTGCCTTCGAAGGTATTACAGGTGCGTTCTTTCTTCATTACGTGAATGTCGAAAGGTTTCACGAGCAGACCGACTTCCCGTCCGGCTTCGAAACTGTGATAGTCCTGCACCATGAATTCGTAGCCCTCGTTAGTCTGTACCATCATTTCGTAATGCACGCCTTTGAAGATGCAGGAGGTTACAGTACCCATCAGTTGGGCAGCGGCAGAAGGTTCGAATATATAGATGTCTTCGGGGCGGATGACTACATCGACGGGAGTGTTTTCGCCAAAACCCTTGTCGACACATTCAAATTCGTGTCCGGCAAAGGATACGGCTTTGTCCTGAAGCATGAGGCCGTTCAGGATGTTACTTTCTCCGATGAAATCGGCAACGAAAGAGTTGATGGGTTCGTTGTAGATGTCTGTCGGCGTACCTATCTGCTGGATGCGGCCTTCGCTCATCACGACGATGGTGTCACTCAGAGTAAGGGCTTCTTCCTGATCGTGGGTGACGTAGACGAAGGTGATTCCAAGCTTCTGGTGCATCTCTTTCAACTCCATCTGCATGTCTTTACGCATTTTGAGGTCGAGGGCGGCGAGGGGTTCGTCCAGTAACAGCACTTCGGGTTCGTTGACGATGGCACGGGCGATGGCAACACGTTGTTGCTGTCCGCCGGAGAGGGAATCGACGTCACGGTCTTCGTAATCCGTCATACCTACCATGCGGAGGGCTTGTTTCACTTTCTTGCCAATGGTGGCTTCGGGCATCTTTTTAAGCTTCAGTCCGAAAGCGATGTTGTTGTACACGTTGAGGTGGGGGAAAAGGGCATACTTCTGAAAGACGGTATTCACCGGACGTTGGTGTGGCGGTGTTTGCGTGATGTCTTTTCCGGCGATGGTGATGATACCTTCCGAGGCGGTCTGGAAACCGGCTATCAGGCGCAACAAAGTAGTCTTGCCGCAGCCGGAGGGGCCCAATATCGTTACAAATTCGCCCTTACGGACAGAGAGGTTTACATCATTCAGTACGGCTTTGTCTCCGAAGTATTTCGATACGTGCTCTACACCGATGATGCAGTCAGACTTTTGCATAAGCGTTATTAAGTGTTTAACCTAAAACTAATAGAACGAATCCTGCCTTTCTAAAAAAAAGCGGGTACAAAGGTAGGGAATAAATTGGGAAAATGAAAGTGCTGCCTTCGATTTGCATTATCTTTGAAGAAGATAAGCTGCACCTCGGCATAAAAAAATGAACGAGTTCATTTTATACTGTTCTCAGTTTACATTATCTTTGTAGCATTAATGAATACTATTATAGTAGAAGGAGGCAAGGACATGGGTAACAGAATATATCCTATCGGGATACAAAACTTCGAGAAGATTCGTAAAGAAGGATACGTTTATGTGGATAAAACTGCATTGATGTATAAGTTGGTGAAGAGTGGCAGTTACTTTTTCCTTTCCCGCCCCCGCCGTTTTGGGAAGAGTTTGCTGATTTCCACGCTCGAAGCCTATTTTGAGGCGAAACGGGACTTGTTTGAAGGCTTGGCGGTGGAAACTTTGGAAAAAGACTGGGTGAAACGTCCCGTGTTCCATCTGGACTTGAATATCGGGAAATATGATACGCCGGATAGTCTGGACAAGATACTGAATGAAACGCTTGATTACTGGGAGTCACTTTATGGAACGCGTTCTGCCGAAACGACCCTTGCCTTGCGCTTTGCAGGAGTTGTGGGACGGGCCTATGAGCAAAGTGGTGAGCGTGTAGCCATTCTCATCGACGAATATGACAAACCCTTGCTCCAAGCTATCGGCAACGAGGAACTGCAACGCGAATTCCGCAACACTCTGAAACCTTTCTATGGCGTACTGAAAACCATGGACGGCTGCATCAAGTTTGCCTTGCTGACGGGAGTGACCAAGTTCGGTAAAGTCAGTGTGTTCAGTGACCTGAACAATCTGAATGACATCTCCATGGACGAGCCGTTTATTTCTATCTGTGGAATCACCGAAAAGGAGATACATCTTAATTTTGAAGAAGACCTGCACGAATTGGCAGCCGCGCAGAAAATGACGTATCAGGAAGTGTGCAATGAACTGAAAGCGTGCTATGACGGTTATCACTTTACAGAAAACACGGACGGCATCTACAATCCTTTCAGTTTGCTGAATACATTCTTTAAGATGAAATTCGGCAACTATTGGTTTGAAACCGGAACGCCTACTTACCTTGTGGAGTTGCTGAGACGCAATCATTACAATTTGGAGCGCATGGCGCATGAAGAAACGGATGCTGATGTGCTGAACTGTATTTATGGCGACAACGAACCCATACCGGTTATTTTCCAAAGCGGTTATCTCACGATAAAGGGGTATGATAAACGTTTCGGGCTTTACCGTCTCGGTTTTCCGAACCGGGAAGTGGAAGAGGGTTTTATCAGATTTCTGATGCCGTTTTATACCCGTTTCAACCAGTTAGAAGCGCCGTTTGAGATACAAAAATTTGTCCGTGAGATAGAGATGGGCCAACCTAACGCTTTCTTTAAGAGGCTGCAAAGCTTTTTTGCCGACACACCTTATGAATTGGTGAAAGACTTGGAATTACATTACCAAAATGTGCTGTTTATCGTCTTCAAACTGGTGGGTTTCTACACACAGGCGGAGTATCACACTTCGGAAGGGAGGGTGGATCTGGTAGTGAAGACTGCCGATTACATTTACGTCATGGAATTCAAACTGGAAGGTACTGCAGAGGAGGCCTTGCAGCAAATAGAAGAAAAACAGTATGCTCTTCCTTTCGAGGCAGACCCGAGGAAATTATTCAAAATAGGTGTGAACTTCAGTAATAAAACAAGGAATATAGAGAAGTGGGTTATTGAATGACGGATTTGTGTAATTCGTGTTCTTTTATTCCGTTTTGACACTATCTTATGCGGATTGGAGTAGAGAGTCCTTTTATATTTCCTCTTTGTTGTGTGTTAAGTTAACGTAAGTTCCTAATTTCTAATTCTCAAAATTAGAGAAAATGGTATCGGACAAAACAAAATGGAAGAATTAAAAAATAAAAAAAGAAAAGTCGGAAAAAACAACCTAAATACTTGACTTTGCCTTTCGGATGTCGTATTTTTGCAGGGTAGTTGATAATAGAGAATTCATACGACTTATTTTTTAAGATAATAACAGACAAAAAACAAGAAAGGCGGTAATTTCAATGGGAAATTACCGCCTTTCTTGTTGATATTTATTGGATTCGGGCTTAAAAGAGGCTTTTTACGTTTTTAATAAACGTTGAGCACATTCTTTAAAAACGTTCCCGTTATTCTTTAAAAACGAATAACAAGAAGCTTAATAAAGCAGAAAAACGCCTGTTATTTGTCTATATTTGAGACTGTGATAAGAATGCTCAGCATTCTATTGATGGATCTTGCTTGGTAAATTGTTTACACAGTAGGCTCTGCTTGTAACAGGCCTTATCAGCCCACGTTCCCGGCTGCCTCGTGCACATCTGCCACAGCTCGTCCGCTCGGATCATTTTTCCCTTGTAACGTGGCATCCCAAGCGAGTGCTTCAGCAGTAGAGCAAGCCACGCTCGGCACACTGGGCACGCTTCGGGCAGCCGACTGACTGGGGAAGTGTTCTTCGAAAATGCTACGATAGTAATATTCCTCCTTATTCTGTGGTGGATTGATGGGAAACCGTTCGGCGGCATGTTCCATCTGATGGTCGGTGACGGCGGCAGAAGTAATGGCTTTCAATGTATCAATCCAATTGTAACCGACGCCATCGGAGAATTGCTCTTTTTGCCGCCAGGTAACACTCTGAGGCAGCATATCCTGAAAAGCTTCGCGCACAATGCGTTTCTCCACTTCTTTGCCCGGACACATCTTGACGGCAGGGCTGAGGTTCATCGCCACATCCAGGAATTCTTTATCGAGGAAGGGAACACGACCTTCCACACCCCAGGCAGAAAGGCTCTTATTGGCACGTAGACAGTCGTACAGGTGCAATTTGGAGAGCTTACGGATCGTTTCTTCGTGGAAAGCTTGCGGTGTGGGGGCTTTGTGGAAGTAGAGATAACCACCGAAAACCTCGTCGGCACCTTCGCCACTAAGCACCATCTTGATACCCATAGACTTGATGACACGTGCCAACAGGTACATCGGTGTGGAAGCACGAACAGTGGTAATGTCGTATGTTTCGATAAAGTAGATGACATCACGCAAGGCATCGAGTCCTTCCTGAATGGTATAATTGATTTCATGGTGAACGGTGCCGATGTATTCCGCCACTTCACGGGCTTTAATCAAGTCCGGTGCACCGCGCAGGCCGACGGCGAAGGAGTGGAGTTGAGGCCACCAGGCTTCGCTCTGGTTGTTGGTTTCAATGCGCTTGCGGGCGTATTTCTTGGCAATGGCAGAGATGACGGAAGAGTCGAGGCCACCACTGAGCAGAACACCGTAAGGAACATCGGACATTAACTGGCGTTGCACGGCAGCTTCAAGGGCGAGTTTTATAAGTTGACGAGGGGACGAGTTGACGAGGGGACAAGAGGCTACGCTGTCATCTCCCCTTGTCAACTTGTTCCCTTCTTCCCTTGTCAACTTTTCCACTCCTTCCCAAGTCATCCAGGGGCGTTGATACCAACGATGCATTTTCCCTTCACGTCCCCAGAAGTAATGTCCGGGCAGAAAAGGCTCGTAGGTATCACAGAAACCTTCGAGAGCTTTCAGTTCGCTACCGACGTAGATATGTCCCTGGTCGTCACGACCGATATAAAGAGGGATTACCCCGATAGGGTCACGGGCAATCAGATAATCGTCTGCTTCCTCGTCGTAAAGGGCAAAGGCGAAGATACCGTTCAATTCTTCGAGGAAATGAATGCCTTTATCCTTATATAATGCGAGAATGACTTCACAGTCCGATCCTGTACGGAAAGCATACTTGCCGGCGTAGCGGGAACGGATTTCCCGATGGTTATAGATCTCACCGTTGACGGCAAGGATTTGCTTGCCATCCGGAGAGTACAAAGGTTGTCCGCCGCTTTCCGGATCGACGATGGAAAGACGTTCGTGAGCCAGGATGGCACTGCCGCCTACATAAATACCACTCCAGTCCGGTCCGCGATGACGGATTTTCTGCGCCATTCGAAGCGCTTTGTTTCTCAATTCCTGGGATTGAGATTTGATATTGAAGATACCTACGATTCCACACATGATATTTAGTGATTAGGGGTTAGTTACTCAAATACTTGTCTATCCGTTCTGCCACTCTCCGCCCGTCCGCCAGTGCATGCACCACAAGGCTGGCACCGCGTGCCGCATCACCTGCTACGAACACATTTTCCGGAAATTCCGGTTGTTCCGGTTTCAGGAAGCCCATGGCCAGAAGCACCATATCGACGTCTATCACTTCCTTCTTTCCGGTAGGTTTCATGGTAGGGCGTCCTCCATCCTGAGCCGGAATCCATTCCACTTCTTCCACCTCTACACCGCAGACTTTTCCATTCTTGCCAATAAACTGATTGGATGCCAGCGACCAGCGGCGTGTGCAACCTTCTTCGTGACTTGAAGTCGTCTTCAGCACAATGGGCCATTGTGGCCAAGGAGTAGCGTCATTGTGACCTACGGGAGGCTGTGGCATGATTTCAATCTGTGTCACACTCACGGCTCCCTGGCGGATACTCGTACCGATACAGTCTGATCCTGTATCACCGCCACCGATGACGAGAACCCGTTTGCCCTTGGCATTTACCAGACGGTCTTTGGGGAACGTTTCTCCATCGAGGATATGATTTTGCTGGGACAGCATTTCGAGGGCAAGATAAATACCTTTCAGTTCGCGTCCGGGGATGTTGAGGTCGCGTGCCTGCGGCGTCCCGGTGCAGATGCAGTAGGCATCAAAGCCCGCGGGGAGTTTCTGTACATCTACTGTTACGCCCATTTCGAACTTGATGCCTTCGGCTTCAAGCACTCCCATCCGGCGGTCGATTACTGCCTTATCGAGTTTAAAATTAGGAATACCATAGCGCAGTAATCCGCCGGGCATGGGTTTGCTGTCAAAAAGAGTCACTTCATAGCCTTTAGCATTCAGCCGGCAGGCAGCGGAGAGTCCCGCAGGACCTGCGCCGATGATGGCAACCCGCTTTCCATTACGTTGGGGCTGAATGGGCATGATATACCCTTCGCGAAAAGCCGCTTCGGCAATAGCTGCCTCGTTTTCACGAATGGTGACAGGCTCATCACTCGAAAGCTTCAGTACACACGACTTTTCGCAAAGTGCCGGACAGATGCGTCCGGTAAATTCGGGGAAGTCGTTTGTGGCGGCGAGCACTTCGTATGCTTCGCGCCATTTACCTTTATATAGCGCATCTTGAAATTCAGGTTGCTTATTGCCCAACGGGCATGCCCAGTGACAGAAGGGTACACCGCAATCCATGCAACGTGATGCCTGGAGTTTGCGTTCGTGACTGTTTAAAGTTTGCTCCACCTGACTGAAGTCGGTGATACGTTCGTGGACAGGACGGTATCCCGCTTCCTGTCGTGGTATGTTTAAGAATGCTTTTGGATCTGCCATTTTTAGATTTATAATTTATGATTTATGTTTAGATTTACGATTTCGGATTTATGATCTCTGCTTAGGCTTACGCTATGGCATGCCCTTATGATACCGTCCGGCAAGTCATAAAATCATAAATCTGAAATCATAAATCTCTTAATAATCTCTCTGCATCTCTGCAATCTTCTGTTGCAGTTTCCGCATTTGCTCTTCTTGCAGTACCTTCTTGTACTCGATGGGGACTATCTGGATAAACTCATCCACATATCGGTTCCAGTCATCAAGCATAGTGCGTGCCAGGTTGGAGCCTGTATAGAGGTAGTGCTGACGGATGAGTTCGTGCAACTCCTTACGATAGGAGGCTTCTTCGATGAGGCTTAGTTCCACCATTTCCATGTTACAGAAATAATCGAAGTTTCCATCCTTATTCCATACATAAGCTACACCACCCGACATACCGGCTGCGAAGTTGCGCCCTGTTGAACCGAGGACTACCACACGACCGCCCGTCATGTACTCGCAACAATGATCGCCTACCCCCTCTACGACGGCAATGGCACCGGAATTGCGGACAGCAAAACGTTCGCCTACGCGCCCATTGATGTAAACTTCACCGCTGGTTGCACCATAGAGCAAGGTGTTTCCTGCAATCGTATTCTTCTCGGCCTGGAAGTTAGAGCGTACCGGAGGCAACACGGCAATCCGTCCGCCCGAAAGGCCTTTGCCGAGGTAATCGTTCGCTTCACCTTCCAGCTTGAAGTTGACACCCGGTACAAGGAAGGCACCGAAACTTTGCCCTGCAGAACCCTTGAACTTTACGTTCAACGTATGTTCCGGCAGTCCCGCTTCACCGTACTTCGCGGCAATGGTGCCCGAAAGCATGGCTCCGCAAGCACGATCCGTATTGGCAATCGTATATTCCAGTGAGATTTCTTTCTGGTTTTCCAGAGCTTCGGCAGCGGCATGCAGCATTTCAACGTCTTTTACGTGGTCGATGCCGTGTTGCTGGTCAATGGTGTGTCGGATGGCTGCACCATTATCGACGCGTGCCAGTATTTTGTCGAAACTAATCAGGGATTGCTTGGGTGATTCGTTTTCTGACTTGCGGATAATAAGATCCGTGCGTCCGATGATGTCATCCAGACGTTCCACACCGATTTCGGCGAGATATTCCCGCACTTCCTGCGCCAGGAAAGTGAAGAAGTTTACCAGATATTCGCTGCGTCCGTGGAAGCGCCGGCGAAGTTCCTCGTTCTGCGTTGCCACACCCACAGGGCAGGTGTTCTGATGGCATTTACGCATCATGACGCAACCCAGTACAATCAAAGCGCTGGTTGCAAAACCAAACTCTTCGGCACCCAGCATCGCCATCAGCACGATGTCACGACCGGTTTTCAGTTGCCCGTCCACTTGCAACATCACTTGCCCGCGCAGACCGTTCAGTACAAGAGTTTGTTGCGTTTCGCTTAGTCCCAGTTCAGGAGAGATACCGGCATAGCGGATACTGGAGGCAGGAGAGGCGCCCGTACCACCTTCCGCACCGGAGATGACGATAAGGTCGGCTTTTGCTTTGGCCACTCCGGCGGCAATGGTTCCTACACCGCTTTCGGCTACCAGTTTCACACTGATCTTGGCACGAGGATTTACATTCTTCAGGTCGAAGATCAACTGTGCCAGGTCTTCGATGGAATAAATGTCGTGATGGGGCGGGGGAGAAATCAATGAAATGCCGGGAATGGAATGGCGCGTTTTCGCAATCACCTGGTCTACTTTAAAGCCCGGCAACTGACCGCCTTCACCCGGTTTGGCCCCTTGTGCCACTTTGATTTGTATTTCATCGGCGTTCACCAGATACTCCGTTGTTACGCCGAAACGTCCCGAAGCTACCTGCTTGATGGCGCTACGCAGACTGGTTCCGTCTTCGCGGGGCGTGAAGCGTGCACTGTCTTCGCCGCCCTCACCTGTGTTGCTGCGTCCGTGAATCCGGTTCATGGCAATGGCCATTGCCTCATGCGCTTCTTTGCTGATAGACCCGTAACTCATGGCACCCGTCACAAAGCGGTGCATGATGCTTTCTACCGGTTCAACCTTATCTATAGAAATGGGGGCACGGCGGAAATCCAGGAAGTCGCGCAGGAAGATAGGCGCTTCTTTTTTGTCTACCAGACTGGTGAATTCTTTGAACTTCTTATAGCTGCCCAGGCGTGTGGCAAGTTGCAAGGTAGAAATAGTTTCCGGGTTCCAGGCATGTTTTTCTCCGTCTTTACGGAAAGCATACAAACCGTTGTTGGGGAGTAATCCGTCTACTTGTGCGGCAAAACCTGCATCGTGGAATGCGATTGCATCGCGTGCCACTTCATCCAGCCGGATGCCGTCTATTGTGGATCTCAACCCGCCGAAATAAGCATTGCTGAGCTCTTCACTCAAACCTACGGCTTCGAATATTTTCGCTCCCCGATACGAGCGGATGGTACTGATACCCATCTTACTCATGATCTTGAACAATCCCTTGCAGATGGATTTGATATATTTCTTTTCGGCAGTGGCATAATCCAACTGGATTTCTTTCTTCGCCACCAACTTGTCGATCACTGCGAATGCCATGTAAGGGTTCAGGGCACTGGCGCCAAATCCCAGTAACAGGGCTGCGTGCATCACCTCGCGTATTTCACCGCTTTCCACTACCAATGCCGTCTGCACACGTTTACCCATGGAGATAAGGTGGTGGTGTACTGCGCTTACTGCCAGTAGGGAGGGGATAGCTGCATGAGTGGCATCCACATCACGGTCGCTCAGTACAATGTAGTTCACCCCTTCGCTGACGGACTCTTCCGCTTGCTTGCAAAGTGCTGTGAGTGCTTCCTGCAATCCGGCACGACCCTTTGCTACTTCAAACAGCAAGGGCAGTTTCACCGTTTTGAAACCTTTGTAGCGGATGTTGCAAAGAATATCCAGTTGTGCATTGTTCAGGATGGGATGGTTGAGGCGCACCATCTTACAATGGCTTTCACTGGGTGTCAGGATGTTCATGCCCACGGCGCCGATATATTCCGTCAGTGACATTACCAGTTCCTCGCGTATCGGATCGATAGGCGGATTGGTGACTTGTGCAAACTGTTGTCGGAAGTAATTGTACAGTAGTTGCGGCTTATCCGAAAGCACGGCAAGCGGCGTATCATTCCCCATTGAGTGGATAGGCTCGGCACCCGTGGTACACATCGGAACGATGAGCCGCTCCACATCTTCCTTGGAATAGCCGAAGGTGCGCAGCATCCTCTCGTAATTCTCTACGCTATGGGGGACTTTGCGCCCGCTTTTCAGCTCATTCAGTTCGATGCGGTTCGTTGCTAGCCAACTGCGGTAAGGCTTGGCTTCGGCCAACTGTTTTTTCAATTCTCCGTCGTAGTAGATTTCGCCTTTTTCGGTATCTACCAGTAGTATCTTACCCGGTTGCAGGCGTCCCTTTTCTTTGATGTCTCCCGGTTCGAAATCCATCACGCCCACTTCGCTGGCCACTACCATCATATCGTTGTGCGTAATCAGATAGCGTGCAGGACGCAATCCGTTACGGTCGAGCATACCGCCCGCAAAACGTCCGTCGCTGAACAGCAAGGCGGCAGGGCCGTCCCAGGGTTCCATCAGGATGGAGTGGTATTCATAGAATGCTTTCAGGTCTTCGCTGATGGGGTTCTTTTCATTGAAAGATTCCGGCACCAGCATGGCCATGGCGTGCGGCAGACTGAGGCCTGACATAACGAGGAATTCCAAAACATTGTCCAGTGAGGCACTGTCGCTCATTCCCGGCTGAATGATGGGGCGTATCTCCCTGATGTCGCCCAGGACGGGAGAGGAGAGCACACTTTCACGGGCTTCCATCCAACCCCGGTTGCCGCGGATGGTGTTGATTTCGCCGTTGTGAGCCAGGAGGCGGAACGGTTGTGCCAGTCCCCAAGTAGGGAAGGTGTTGGTGCTGAAGCGGGAGTGCACCAGTGCTATGCCGCTGGTGAAGTAGGGGTTTGTCAGATCGGGGAAGTAGCCTCGCAGTTGCAGTGAAGAGAGCATACCTTTATAGATGATGTTCTTCGTGGATAGGGAGACAACGTAGAAACTGTCTCTTATACACATCTGACGCTGCCGACGAATAGCCTTGTGTAGATC
>ENA-OXET01000397-OXET01000397.1-human-gut-metagenome-genome-assembly--contig:-NODE-397-length-20068-cov-26.792585_pt1 | contig 20068 bp, 21 predicted proteins | sample MGYA00249831_ERZ652256 | MGnify/ENA primary metagenome ERZ652256 (study PRJEB26925, sample SAMN05826983) | human gut metagenome | biome: ENVO:2100002; feature: ENVO:00000062; material: ENVO:00002003... | reverse complement strand
TATGGGGCGTCATCAACCTTCTGGAAGGTTACGGGTCGGACAACCCTGCGGCAAAAAGCCAGGGCATTAAGCAGCTCATGGCGGGCGGCGGTGTCGTTCTGATCGGCCTTCAGCTTATCCCTCTGCTGTCCGGGCTGTTCAGCTAAATGTCACCCGTTGTCCCTTTTTCCAGAAAAGGAGCTGATGTATGGACTTTATCATCGACGCAATCGTTGAATGGCTGAAAGGTCTGCTCGTCGATGGTATCATGGGGAATCTGGACGGCCTTTTCGATAACGTCAATCAGAGCGTTGGCGAAATCGCCACACAGGTAGGCACGACCCCGGCGGACTGGAACGCCGGGGTCTTTTCCATGATACGACAGATCTCCGAAACTGCCATTCTGCCAATCGCCGGGGTCATCCTCACTTTTGTTATGACCTATGAACTGATACAGATGCTCATAGAACGCAACAACCTCCATGAAGTTGACACATGGATGTTTTTTAAGTGGGTGTTCAAAACCTTTGTGGCTGTGATGATCCTGACGAATACCTTCAATATCGTGCTGGCGGTCTTTGATGTGAGCCAGCATGTGATCCAGCAGTCAGCGGGCATTATCCAGAACGGGACAGAAATCACGCCGGATGTGCTGGACAGTCTGCGGACAGAGCTTGAGGCGATGGAGTTAGGCCCTCTGTTCGGACTCTGGCTCCAGTCCTTCCTGATTCAGCTTACCATGATTGCCTTAAACATCGTGATTTTCGTCATCGTATATGGCCGTATGATTGAAATTTATTTACTCACAAGTTTAGCGCCTATCCCGTTTGCCACAGTCCCCAACAGGGAAACCGGACACATGGGGCAGAACTATTTCCGCTCCCTCTTTGCGGTGGGCTTTCAAGGTCTATTGATCTTAGTCTGTGTCGCCATCTATGCGGTGCTGATCCAGAGTATCGCCACCGACGGCGACCCCATCGGGGCGATCTGGGGCTGCGTGGGATATACGGTGCTGCTGTGTTTTACCTTATTCAAAACAGGCAGTCTTGCAAAATCCATCTTCGGCTGCCATTAAGAGACTTCGGGCCATGCTGACCCGAAGCGGAAAGGAGAAATCCATGCAGGAAAAAACTGCGGGCGGGACACCAGCCGCCCCTATGAAACTGGATGTAAGCGTGCGGGTCATCGAACCTGTGAAAAACCTCATGGGCTTTGCCAGCGTGAAATTCAATGACTGCTTTGTGGTGGAAAATCTGAAAATCGTACAGGGCAGCAAGGGCCTCTTTCTTGGGATGCCCAGCCAGCCGGACGGCAAAGGCGGCTATCGGGATATGGCCTACCCTGTCACAAAGGAGTTCCGGGAACAGCTCAATACTGCTGTTCTGCAAGCCTATGAGGCAAAGCTGGAACAGATGGCGGAGCGCGGCTCTGTGGGGCGTGCGTCCATCAGCGACCAGCTCAAAGCCGGAAAAGCGGCTGCCGAACAGGCAAAGGCAGAGCGGCCTCCGAAGGAAAAGCCCAGCCGCAGTGCAGAGCGTTGACCTCGGGCCATGCTGGCACGAAGCAGAAAGGAGGCGGGAACCATGCCACGCAAACGGATGGGCTATGACGCGGCCTGCTATTACGACGGAAGACTGCTGGGCCGCTGTACCAAAGCGGACAGCGACGCCTATACCCTGTTGATGAACGCCTGCGGCGGGGAGGCCGCCCGTGTCCTTCGGGAATATGCCTATTTTTCCCCGGAACTGAAAGCCATCTTGGAAAAGGCGGCGCTCATGCAGGCGGACCGGAGCCGGACGGGCGGAATGTTCCATGCGCCGAAAAGCTCCCCGTGGGGCGAGGTGCAGAGCTGTGAAACCCTCTGTCCGGGGGTGTTTTTGGTATCTACCGCCAGCCACGGCGGAACGATGGTGGCAAACGAGGTAGCCGCCGTTCTCTCCCCAGCGGCCAAAAAATGCGGCTTCAAGGACAAGGGCTATATCTGCTATGAGGAGGACGCACAGGAAAGCGTAGTGCTCCGGGAGCTGCTGGACAAAAAGCTCTGGAAGATCCCCGACCGTATCAAGGACAAAGAGCGGTTTGAAGAAAACCTCAATCAGTCCATCCGGCAATACAATCCCGAATACTGGCGGGCAAGGCAGAGCGGACGGGAGGCCGCCGAAGCCGCCCGCAGCACAGCCCCGGCCAAAGAGGCCGTAAGGTAGCTTCGGGCCATGCTGGCCCGAAGCGGCAAAGGAGGTGTAACGAAATGGCCTATGTGCCAGTACCCAAAGACCTTTCCAAAATCAAGACAAAGCTGGCCTTCAACCTAACGAAGCGCCAGCTTGTTTGTTTTTCCAGCGCGGCGGCGGTGGGCCTCCCGGCTTACCTGTTTTCCCGTGGCAGTATCGGGAACAGTGCCGCCATGTTCCTGATGATCGGCCTCATGCTCCCGTTCTTCTTTCTGGCTATGTATGAACGAGACGGTCTGCCGCTGGAAAAGGTGCTGAAAAACATCATCCGCACCCGGTTCCTCTATCCCCGTGTGCGGCCTTACAAAACCGAAAACTTCTATGCGCTGCTTAGCGCCAGAAAGGAGGCGCAGCCGATTGCGAAACAGCAGAAGGGCCGGAAAGCCCGCAGGCAGAAAGCCTGAAAAGCAGGGCCTTACCGGCCTGTTCACGAAAGGAAAGAACATTCCCACCACCGCCCAGCAGACCCTCCCTTACCGGGAAATGTACCGGGACGGGGTGTGCCGGGTAGCGGACCGCTATTACACCAAAACCATTGAATACGAGGACATCAACTACCAGCTCGCACAGTCCGAAGATCAGGCGGCCATCTTTGACGGGTGGAGCGCCTGCCTCAACTACTTTGACAGCAGCCTTCCGTTCCAGCTTTCCTTCCTCAACCACCGGAGCCGCCCGGGCAGCCGGTACAGCGTGAACATCCCCATGCAGGACGATGATTACAACAGCGTCCGGTGTGAGTATGTGGAAATGCTGGAAAACCAGATCGCCAAAAGCAACAACGGCATTGTCCGCACAAAGCTCCTGACCTTCGGCGTGAACGTGGACGACCTTCCCACCGCCAGGGCAAGGCTGGAACGTGTAGAGGCGGACATTTGCGGGAACTTCAAAAAGCTGGGCGTCAAGTGCCGTTCCCTTTCGGGGCTGGAACGGCTGGAGCTTCTTCACGGGCAACTCCACCCCGGCAGCGGCTCCCCCTTCCGGTTTTCATGGGATATGATCCCCAAAACCGGGCTTTCCACCAAAGACTTTATCGCCCCGGACAGTTTCGATTTTCGTTTCAGCCGTCTGTTCCGGGTGGGGACGACTTGGGGCGCCGCCTCCTACTTGCAGATTTTGGCCTCGGAGCTCTCGGACAAGCTGCTGGCGGAGCTTTTGGAAATGGATGCGGAAATGACCATCACCCTCCATATCCAAACCGTCGATCAGGCCGCCGCCGTAAAATCCATCAAGGCCAAAGTCTCCGACATTGACAAGATGAAGGTGGAGGAACAAAAGAAGGCAGCCCGGTCAGGGTACGACATGGACATACTTCCGCCCGACCTCGTAACATACAGCAACGACGCAAAGACCCTTCTGGAAGATTTACAGAGCCGGAATGAAAGAATGTTCCTGCTGACCTTCCTTGTGGTAAACATGGCCCCGACCCGCCGGGAGCTGGACAATGACCTGTTCACGGTGTCCGGTATCGTCCAGAAATACAACTGCACCTTGAAGCGGCTGGACTTCCAGCAGGAGGATGGTTTTCTTTCCAGCCTTCCGCTGGGCCATAACGGCATTGAGATCAAGCGCGGCATGACGACCAGCTCCACGGCCATTTTCGTTCCCTTTATGACGCAGGAGCTCCGCATGGATGGCGAAGCCGTCTATTACGGGCTCAACGCACTTTCCCATAACGTCATCATGGCAAACCGGAAAAAGCTCAAAAACCCCAACGGGCTATATCATAAAGGAACGGGGACACCCCGAAAAACACAGGCAAGAGCGCCGTTTGCGGCACAGACGGACAGAGAGCGGAGAAAGCGGGCGGAGATGAAAAACATTCAAAAAGTTTTCGGAACAGGTTCCGATTTACACCCCGTTTTTCTCCTATTAGTGAGAGGGCGTTTTCGGACAGCGCAAGCGCCGGACTGCCCTGTCAGAAAACAGGAAAGGAGTTTTGCCACATTCTACACCAACCGACTGCAAAATTCAATGCGGAAAGGAGCCGCCGCATGAAAAACGAAAACAGGAACAGGGAACTCCACGCACTCAACGGCGGGTGCGGACAGTTTTCAAGGCGCATCGGCTCCACCACCTACCTTGTGACCGTCCGTTTCAGCGGGAAGGGCAAGGAAACGTTTGAGGACAAAATTCTGCGCCTGATCGAAAAGGAGGCGAGGAAAACTGCCTGACCCCGTATGTGCCGCAAAGGAGGCGTTGAGCCGGAAAGAGGGAAGCATGAACAACGAAAAACTGACAATCCTTTATGAGCGGTTGAGCCATGAGGACGGGCGGGAAAACGAGAGCCTGTCCATTGAGAACCAAAAAGCCTATCTGGAGGAATACGCCCTCCGAAGCGGCTTCAAAAACCTCGTCCACAGGACGGACGACGGCTGGAGCGGGACGCGCTGGGACAGACCGGGCTTTTTGCAGATGACGGAGGATATTTCGCGCGGCAGCGTGGGGCAAATCCTGATAAAGGATATGAGCCGCCTGGGGCGTGACCATCTGCGCGTGGGCTTGTTTCTGGAACAGCTTCGGGAAATGAACGTCCGGCTGATCGCCGTTGCGGAGGGCATCGACACCGCCAAAGGCGAGGACGATTTTATGCCCTTTCGCAATATCCTTGCAGAGTGGCACGCAAGAGACACCAGCCGCAAAATCCGGGCGATATTCGGCGCGAGGACGGCGGCGGGAAACCACGTTACGGGCGCATTGCCCTACGGCTACCTCCACGACCCGAAAGACCGCCAGAAATGGATCGTAGACGAGGAAGCTGCTCCCGTTGTAAAGCGGATATTCCGGAGCGTGATTGCGGGAAAGAACATTGCAAAGATCACGGAGGAACTGACCGCCGAGCGGATACTGACCCCCAACGCCCATTGGAAAAGCATCGGCGAAAGGACGAGCCGCGGGGCGCACAATGCAGACCCGTATAAATGGTCGAGCGCCACCGTCATCAACATCCTCAAGAAAGAGGAATATATGGGCTGGAAAGTCCTGAACAAGACGGGAACGGAAAACTATAAATCCAAGCAGCGGAAACCCACCCCCGAAAACAGGCTTGTATTCAAGGACGCGCACCCGCAGATCATTGACGAGGAAACATGGAACATCGTTCAGCGGCTGCGGAGAACGAAGCGGCGTGTTTACAAACCGGACGGAGAGCCAAATCCTCTGACGGGCGTTCTCTATTGCGCCGACTGCGGCGCAAAGATGTATCACAAGCGGGGAGCCTCCGGGCGACCCGACCACCCCCACCATGAGTATGTGTGTTCCGGCTACCGCCACTATTCCAAGTCCTGCACCTGCCATTATATCCGCGTGGAAGTCGTGGAGCAGCTGATACTGGACGCGATACGGCGGGCAAGCAGATATGCCATTGAAAACGAAGCCGCATTCATTCAGCGTGTGCGGGAGGAAGCGGCGCTGCAACAGGAAGCGGCGGTCAGGGAGATCCGCAGAAAGCTGACAAAGGGCAAACACCGCCGCGAGGAAATCAGCCGCCTGATCAAAAAACTGTACGAAAGCTACGCCGCCGATAGAATCCCCGAAAATCACTTTTCCGAACTGCTGACGGGCTATGACGCCGAGCAGAAAAACCTCGATGCGGAGCTTGAACGGCTGCAAGCCGAGATAGACCGCTACAACACCGACAGCGTGAGAGCCGACAGGTTTTTGGAGCTGGTAAAGCGGCACACGGAGTTTAGCGAGCTGACCCCCACCCTTTTGAATGAATTTGTAGAAAAGGTGGTTGTCCACGAAGCCGTCAAAATCGAGGGAAAGCGGACGATGCAGGTGGACATCTACCTGAATTTTATCGGCAAATTCGACCTGCCGGAGCAGGAAGCGGCACAGGCGGCAACACCCGAAAAGAAAAGGAAAAAGAAGCTGCGCCGCGAGATGAGCGAGGAACAGCGGGAAATCCTGAGAAAGCGCGACAAGGAGCGGTACGCAAGAAAAACAGCCGCGAAGAAAGCCGCCGAGGAAGCGGCAAGAGCGGAGATCCTCAAAGGCACAGCCTATGAGCTGCCGCCGCAGGAAAGCGAGATGCAAAGAAGCGCATAACCGAACAGGGAAACGAAAAAACGGCTTGCCAACCCAAGGGCGAGCCGTTTTCCCGTTCCCGAAAGGGGCGTTTCCCCATCGCTTCCCTTCCCATCCCATCCCATCCATTTCAAATCCAACAAACGAAAGGAGCTTTTACACATGGCAAAGACCAAAATCGAAAAAATCGCAGGCATCGAGGAAGAAATCCGACAGCTTGAAAACAAGCGCAGACAGCTTGTGCAGGCGCAGAAAGCGCAGGAGCGCAAGGACAGGACGAAACGCCTTTGCAAACGCATGGGGCTGTTTGAAAGCCTGCTGCCCGAAAGCATATCTTTGACTGACGAGCAGTTTCAAATCTTCCTTGAAAAGACCGTCCTCACCGAGCAGAGCCGCCGCATACTGGACGGATTGACCGCACGGCGCGTAGCGGGCGGGGACGCGAACGGGGGCAGCGGAGCGAGGGAACGCGGCTAACGCCGCCCTCCCCCTACCCGAAGGGCGCACTTATATACCACATGAATGTGGTATGTGCGGTCTTGCAGACAGCGTTTTGTGCCTGTCGGCGCAAAAGAAAACGGCTGGAATTGCCAGCGGAAAGGAGCGCGGCGCGTGGCGATTTACCATTGCAGTATAAAAATCATTAGTCGCGGCAAGGGCAAATCTGCCGTTGCCGCCGCCGCTTACAGGGCGGGCGAAACCCTTACAAACCAATTTGACGGTATTACACACGACTACACCCGCAAGGGCGGCGTGGTGCATACCGAGATTCTATTACCCGACCATGCCCCCGCCGAGTACGCAGACCGCGATACTTTGTGGAACGCCGTGGAGAAAATCGAAAAGGCGAAAAACGCCCAGCTTGCGCGGGAGATTGAATTAGCCTTGCCCGTGGAACTGACAAGGGAGCAGAACATTTCCCTTGTCCGCGAATATATAAAACAGCATTTTGTCGCGGCTGGAATGTGCGCCGATATTTGCGTACATGACACAGGCAGCGGCAACCCACACGCCCATGTTATGCTTACCATGCGCCCCTTTGAGCAGGGCGGCGAATGGGGCGCGAAGCAGAAAAAGGAGTACATTCTTGACAAGGACGGGAACAAAATCTATGACCCGAAGAAGCGTCAATACAAATGCAAATCCATACCCGCCACCGATTGGAACGAGCAGACCAAAGCCGAGGAATGGCGGGGCGCATGGGCAGATTGCGTCAATGCCGCATTGGAGCAGAACAACCACACCGAACGCATAGACCACCGTTCCTATGCGCGGCAAGGCATAGACCAAATCCCCACCGTCCATTTAGGCGCGGCGGCTTCACAAATGGAGAAGCGTGGAATCCGTACCGAGCGCGGCAACCTCAACCGAGAAATCGAAGTGACAAACCAGCGTTTGCGGCAGTTAAAGGCGCGTATCTCCAAGCTGCAAACATGGCTGAAAGAGGAACAGGAAAGCACCGCGCCGACCACCCTTGCGGACTATATCCAAAGCATTCTATCGCGCAAGGCACAGGCGGGAAAATCAAGCGTTTCACAATCCGTCTATAACCTCAAAGACGCGGCGAATATGCTCAACTTCCTAACCGCCAATAACATCATGGATATGGCGGGGCTTGATGAAAAATTTTCGTCCATGATTGGGGAGCAAATGGATATTCGTGATAAGCTGAAACCCATTGAGCGGCGTTTGCCTGTCCTGAAAAAGCATATCGAGCAAGCCGACATTTACATGAAATGCAAGGGCAAAAAGGCGTTGACCGATACCGAGCAAATCCTATTTACGGCGGCGAGTACCTACCTCAAAAGCGTGATGAACGGCAAGACTACCATACCTACAAAGGCGTGGAAAGCGGAATATGCCAAGCTGACCGCCGACAGAAACAGGCTCAATCAAAGGTATGTTGCTCTCAAAGACGAAGTGAAAGAAGCCGAGCAAATCCGCAGGAGCGTTTACAGTATCTTGCGGCAGGAACAACGGGAACAGCAGCCCCGCAGGGCGCAGGATATGGGACTATAAAGGCAGGGCGGCGGGATGGGTTTTTAGCTATCCCGCCAGCCTATTTTTCGTTTGGCTTATACTTCCTAAACTGACAAGTGCCTATCAAGTATCTTCATTATATCCGGTGAGCAACAACGCTTATTAGGACTCAGTTCCTTGCAGCGCCCAATTGTACATGCTTTTGTAATCCTCCTGATATCATCCAACGATTTCGCACCCGAAAGGATAGCATCAATAATTTCTTTTTCTGATACATTGGAGCAATAACAAATAATTCTGTCTTCATTCATACTATAACACCTCTTGTTCACCTTATTCTCAAAAGTCAAACTAAATTCCATCCCAATTTTACCACAATCCCACGCCCAAAGCAACTAACAATTCTCCGTCCGTCCCGACTAACAAGCCTGTCAATGGCCGGGTAGTATTTTCCGCAAAGGGCGCGGAAAATCTCCACCCTTAAACCACTGACAGGCTTGTTTTTTGCCGTGGCATTTCGCTGCCGAAAACGGGGAACAGGATTTAGAAATCCTGCCCCCCGCTTTCGTCTGCTTCATTGTACGGCAAAACCGTCTGCACTACTGCGGCGGTTATTGCCATCTTTTACGGGGCTACGCGCCCCGCGCCCCCGGCCTCTCCCAAAGAACAGAATGGTCTATTTTCCCTTCCCTTAAAAAGTTCCTCTTGACAAAAGTCCTAACGGCCTGTTCCTCGGCGTGCCGGGCTCCGGCAAATCCTTTGCCGCAAAGCGGGAGCTTGTGAACGTGTTCCTTGCCACCCGTGACCGGATCATTGTGGTGGACCCGATGGGCGAATACTCGCCCCTTATCAAGCGGCTGGGCGGACAGGTCATCGAGATCGCCCCGGACAGCCCCCACCACATCAATCCGATGGACATTGATTTGAGCTTCGACGAGGAAAACCCGATGGCGCTGAAAGCCGACTTTATTCTGTCGCTGATGGAGCTGATCGTTGGCGGCAAGGACGGCTTGCAGCCGGTGGAGCGTACCGTCATTGACCGCTGTGTACGCCAGATGTACCGGGAACACTTGCAGGACCCGGAAACAAGCAAAATGCCGACCCTCCAAACCCTGTATGACCTGCTCTGTTCCCAGCCGGAGGGCGAGGCGGTACGGCTGGCAACTGCCCTTGAAATCTATGTGTCGGGTTCCCTTAACGTGTTCAACCATGAAACCAATGTGGACTTGAACCGCCGTCTGGTATGCCTTGACTTAAAAAAGCTGGGGGCCGGGCTTCGGACGATTGCCATGCTCATTATGCAGGACTTGGTAAACTCGCAGGTGTCCATGAATTTCCTGCGTGGTATCGCTACATGGTGCTACTTCGACGAGTTCCATGTGCTGCTCCGCGACCGGCTGACGGCAAGCTATTGTGTGGCGATCTGGAAAATGCTGCGAAAAAAAGGGTGCGTTCCGAGTGCTTTAACGCAGAACGTAAAGGATTTTCTGGCAAGCCCAGAGATTGAGAACATCTTTGGTGCGACACGTTGACGCACAAACATCACGCTATGAGGGTAATACTTCATAGACTTATGGCCATGTGATGCTAAAAGCGTCGGGCTTATCTCGGCAGGGATGAGCAACAACTGATAACCCGATAGGTAGAATGAAGGAGTAACGCCCTGAAATGCCTACTCTGATACTTCGACCGGCTTCGGCTGTAATGGCTGGAGTCTGGAGCTCGATAAAGTCGGCGGAAGTTTGTCGTAACAGCGTGGCAACACGGCTGACGAAAGTGCAGTAGAGGTACTGTATGCAGATGACACGCCGGGAGTCTATAAAATATCTATGGTGAGAATGTCTACGACGGACTGACGAAAACCGCGAATGTACGGGTCTAGATGTTTACCGTATAGAAATGTACGGACACTTAAATGTGGGTCAGTGCGGTAAAGTAAAAATCGAAAATATGAAATTCCGTATTGTGTTACAGGCACAATCAAGCTGACAGGACTATAGCGGACACCTAAGGATATATGTACAGATAGGGTTATCGGAACGTGGAAAGGTACAGAGTTGCTCATAAGCAATCTGCGGACGAATCATATAAGCCGCTTAATCTGTGCTGAAAAGCGAAGCTCGAACCTATGACAGCCCAACGAAAAAGGCGGGCTTGAGGAATGGGCTTTAGTCGGTTAGAAACTATTGTTGTCATTCAATCGTATAAGGATTACGAGTAAGACAAAAAGGGACACTTTCCCGCGAAAGGAGAGTGATGCCTTATGACCAGAAAAAAGAAACAACTGCTATGTGAGGAAAATCTGCGACATAACGAGTATTACGGAATGCAAGATACCTTCGATAATCTATATGCTGCCAGTAAGAATGGTGAGGTGTTTACAGACCTCATGTCTATCGTCCTTCAAAGGGAAAACATTCTGCTGGCATACAGAAATATCAAGAAAAACACAGGAAGTAAAACGTGTGGAACAGATAAACTCACAATCAGGGACATTGGAAAGTGCTCCCCTGATGAAGTAGTTGAAAAAGTGAGATTTATTGTAAACGGAAGTGAGCATGGTTATCGTCCTAAGCCAGTCAGGCGAAAGGAGATACCGAAGCCATACGACCCGAGCAAGACAAGACCCTTAGGCATTCCATGCATCTGGGACAGGTTAATCCAACAATGTATTAAGCAGGTAATGGAGCCGGTATGTGAAGCTAAGTTCAGTGAGAACAGCTATGGCTTTAGACCGAACCATTCCGTAGAAAACGCTATTGCCAGAAGTTATAAACTGTTACAGCAAGCAAACCTGCACTATGTCATTGAATTCGATATTAAAGGATTTTTTGACAATGTGAACCATGCAAAGCTGATTCGGCAGATTTGGGCAATGGGGATTCACGATAAGGCGCTTATATTTGTGCTTCGGAGAATACTGACAGCACAGATAAAACTTGAGGACGGAACATTTATTACGCCTGATAAGGGAACACCACAGGGTGGAATCATTTCTCCACTCCTTGCAAACATCGTTCTTAACGAACTCGACCACTGGGTTGAAAGCCAATGGCAATGGAGTCCGATATGCAAAAGAAATGTCAGACCTGAAAACGGGTACAGACAGGCGAAAAAGTCCAACCTCAAAGAGATGTTCATTGTTCGATATGCGGACGACTTTCGGATTTACTGTAGAACGAAAGATACTGCTGAACGGACAATGCACGCAGTTATACAGTGGTTAAGAGAAAGGCTGAAACTGGAAATCTCAGAAAAGAAAACAAGGATTATCAATGTCAGAAATCATTACTCAGACTTCCTTGGGTTCAAGATGAAAGTTCACAGGAAAGGCAACAAGCTGGTGGTAATTTCATACATCGCTGATAAGAATTTTGACCACAAGCGCCAGAAGCTGAAAACACAGGCAAAACGGATTGTCCATCCCCGAAAAATCTATGGAGAACAGGGTGAAATCAGGCTCTATAACAGTATGGTCACAGGAATGCAGAATTATTACTGCATTGCCACCCATATCAACCATGATTGCGCAATACTAAATCGTGCAGTTATGACACTGCTCACAAATAGGCTTAGTACCCGTAACGGGAATCGATTGGTTAAAACCGGACGGGAATTGACTGAGTTTGAAAGAAGCCGATTTGGAAAATCCAAAATGATGCGATATGTTGCAGGCACAAATGAGCCAGTATATCCTATTGGCTACACGCAACACAAGAATCCTTTATTCCGTAAAAAAACATGGAATTACTACACTCCAGAGGGGCGGGAAGGCATTCACAATAACCTACGAATCAATATGGCCATTCTGCTCTCGCTTATGCGGAAGCCACCCTATGGCTATAGCGCGGAATATGCAGATAACAGAATATCACTATTCTCTGCTCAATGGGGAAAATGTGCTGTTACCGGTGAAGAATTCTCAAGTACACATGAGATTCACTGTCATCACAAACTGCCCCGGTATCTTGGAGGCGATGATTCCTATGGGAATCTTATTTTAGTGAAGGATTCTGTACACAAGTTGATTCATGCCATCAATGCAGATACAATCGCAAAATATTTGGAACTCCTACAGCTTGACAAGAGCCAGCTCAAAAAGGTAAATACGCTCCGTGAGTTGGCGTCTCTGCCGTTAATCTAATCTCTCACTAATCAACACAACACAGTATTTCTATGACAGGTTTGATTGTTTAGACAACGAAATCTACTAACCGATGGAACGCCGTGTGCGGTGAAAGTCGCATGCACGGTGTGAAGTGGGGGAAAAGCCTGAGATGATATCAGGGGCTTACCTATCACTATAAAACTCGGACTTCCTTGTGCTGCTCTCGCAGGCACAGGGGGACCGGCAGATTTTAGCCAAACAGCTTGGGATCAGCCCCCACCAGCTTTCCTATGTGACCCATACCAATTCCGGCGAAGGGCTGCTGTTCTTCGGGAATACCACCATCCCGTTTGTTGACCGCTTCCCGCAGAATACCGAGCTGTACGCCATTATGACCACCCGCCCGGAGGACAAAAAACAGGAAATGAACCGGGCATAACACACTTCGGGCCATGTTGGCCCGAGGTTTGGAAAGGAGGGATACGTCATCGGAAAGAAACCGGACAAACGGAATTTTCAGAGGCCGGGGCCGACGGAGGATACCGGGGGCAATCGCCCCGGACCGGCTGAACGGGAAGGACCTTCCCCCGCACCATCCCGGCGTCTGCGGTTTGAGGACGAGGATACCGGACAGGACAGCCCTTCGGGCCATGATGGCCTGAAGTCCAAAAGCGGTAAGTTTCAAGAGGACAGCCGGAAAAGCCGTCCCTCTGACCGCATGAGGCAGGAGGATGAAGCGGACGGGCCGCAGGATACCGGCAAGGCACAGGAGCCGGAGGGCTCCGCCGAGAAGGTCGGGAGCAAAAAGGGCAAGTACCAGAAAGCACAGGCAAAAGCGGAACACACCGGGGAAAAGCTGGGAAAGGCCCGGGAGAAACTGGACAAGACCGAGGCAAAACGGGCAGCGAAGAAGCCGCCGGGGCTTGCAAAAAAGGCAGTCCGGGGAGCCCGTACAGAAGCGTGGTTCTATGTCCACAACAAGATACACGAGGTTGAGCATGAAAATGTGGGTGTGGAAGGAGCCCATAAATCCGAGCTGGCCGCAGAGGCCGGAGCCCGGAAACTGACCCGCTATGCCAAACGCCGCTGGCGGGAACACCCAGCCCGGAAGGTGGCAAAGTGGGAACGGAAGGACATAAAAGCCCGGGCCAATGTGGATTTTCAAAAGATGGCCTCCGAGCACCCGGAACTTGCCAGCAATCCGCTTTCCCGTGTGCAGCAGAAATGGAAACTGAAACGCCGGTATTCCAAAGAGGCAAAAGCGGCTGCAAAACAGGGCGCAAAGGCCGCAAAGAAAACCGCTGCCGCTTCGGGAACTGCGACCCGGCGGGCGGCGCAGTTTGTGACCCGTCATCCCGTGGCGGTGCTGGTCCTGCTCCTGCTGTTGCTGCTCTGTTTTCTTGTGTCGGCGGTAAGCTCTATCTTTCCCACGCTTGGCAGCGGCCTTGCCAATGCGTTATCCGGCACCTCCTACGCCTCGGAGGATACGGACCTGCTGGGGGTGGACGAGGACTATACAGCGTTGGAAAACGAGCTGGCGCAGACGGTGGCGAACATTGAAAGCACCCATCCCGGCTATGACGAGTACCGCTATTCCGTGGACGAGATCGGCCATAACCCCTATGAGCTGGCATCCTATTTCTCTGCAAAGTACCATGTCTATTTCCGGGAACAGGTGCAGGACGAACTGCGGGAGATTTTCGAGGCACAGTATGAGCTGACCTTGACGGAGGAAGTCGAGATACGCTACCGCACCGAAACCAGCACCGACCCGGAGACCGGGGAAACCACCACCGAGGAAGTCCCCTATGAGTATTACATCTTAAATGTGACCCTCACAAACAAAACACTGCCTGCCGTGATCCTGCCGAGGCTTAACGAACAGCAGCGGGAAATCTACACCGTTATGCAGCAGCTCAAAGGCAACAAACCCTATCTGTGGGAAGGGATTTACAACGGCGGCGAAGATACCGGCCCCAGCTATGAGATACCCGGCGAGGCGCTGGATGACCCGGCTTTTGCGGCGCTCATGGAAGAAGCCACAAAGTACATCGGCTGGCCCTATGTGTGGGGCGGCTCCAGCCCGTCCACCTCCTTTGACTGTTCGGGCTTTGTCTGCTGGGTGTACACGGCCAGCGGCGTCCACAACCTGCCCCGTACCACGGCGCAGGGCATTTATAACCAGTGCGCTATCATTTCCCCCTCCGAGGCAAAGCCCGGCGACATTATCTTTTTCACGGGAACCTATGACAGCCCCGGCCCTGTGTCCCATGTGGGGATTTATGTGGGCGACGGGATGATGCTCCATTGTGGTTCGCCCATCCAATACGCAAACATCAATTCAAGCTACTGGCAGACACATTTCTATGCCTTCGGGCGTTTGTGAGCCAGAGGAAAGGAGTCCTTGCATGAACAAGATCGACAAGCTCGATAAGGAACTGGAAAAAGCCCGGGAGAAGGCTGCCGAGTGGCAGGCCAAAATCCGGGAGCTGGAAAAGCAGAAACAGGAGGAAGAAAACAGCCAGATCGTGCAGGCGGTGCGCTCCCTCAAACTGACGCCCGCCCAGCTGATGGCATTTCTGAATGACCCCAAAAACAGCCTTACCGCTTCGGGCCATACTGACCCGAAGCCGGAGGCACCCGAAAAGGAGGACACAGCCCATGAAGAAAACTAAATTTCGCAGGCTGGCGGCGATGGCTTCCAGCCTTTTGTGTTGCCTGATCTTTACGGTCCCGGCCTACGCCCAGAGCAGCGAGCCGCAGCCGGAGACAACGCCCGCCCCGGTGGAAACCGAAGCAGAGCCGGAAACCCAGAACCCCTTTACCCCGGACGGGACGGGAACCGTGGTGGACAACGCCACCGACGAGGATGGAAAGGAGTTCTACACCATCACCACAGCAGACGAGAGCGTGTTTTATCTGGTGATCGACAAACAGAAAACCAGCGAGAACGTCTATTTCCTCAATACCGTTACCACAGACGATCTTCTGCCTCTTGCCGAACAGGGTAAGGAACCGCCCAAAGAAGTGACCCCGGAGCCAGAGCCAAAGCCCACCGAACCGGTGGAGGAAGTACCGGAACCCGAGCCGGAGAAAAAGGACAGTCCCCTTCTCTCTCTGCTCCTGATTGGCGCGGTGGTGCTGGCCGGCGGTGGAATTGGTTACTATTTCAAGATTTACAAGCCGAAGCATGAGGCCCCGGATTTGGAGGATGATTACTGCGAATATGAGGACGGGGAGCTGGAGGAGATCGCAGAGGAACCCGAGGACGAAGATACCCCGCCGTGGGAGGAAAATACGGAGGAATGAGAATGAATTTTACAAGCAGCCCTTTTGAACGAATGATGAAGGAAGTACCGCACCCCGGCTGGGACAATGACAACCCTTGTAAGGGATGCCGTTACTACAAGGAGTGCAAAGGAAAGAAAAAACAGTGCCGGAAGAAGTTCCGGGCGCTGATCGTGGAGCCCCGCCCTTCGGGCCATCGTGGCCCGAAGTCTTAAATGGACGCCCGGGAGCTGACCCGTGACGAGAAGAAGAAAATCCGTACTCTGGTCACGGGGATGTGCGCCAACTATGACCGGGAAAGCGGCCTATGCCTTCCTCTTGACTGTGCCTGCTATATGCTGCACAAGTGCTGGACAGGGGCGTACTGCCGTTACTTCCGTGAGGCTGTCCTGCCCCTTAACCTGGAGCTTCAAGCGTCGCTGACAACGGAAGGCATCTCCCCGGAGCTGCGGGCCTGTGCGGTCTGCGGAAAGGCGTTTTTGCCCGAGGGGCGTCAAGCCTACTGTTCCGACGCCTGCAAGGCCGAAGGGAACCGCCGAAAAAGCCGGGAACGCATGAGGAAAATGCGGGAGAAAAGACCGGGCGGCTGTTACGATTTGCCGCCTCCAAAGGCTTGACATTCCGGGCCTTTTTGAGGGTGTTTCCGGGGTGGGAATATCTTATTACATTTCTCCCCGGTCTGCCCTCTTATTTCGTAACATCCAGCACTTCGGGTCATGTTAGCCCGAGGCACAGAAAGGAGGGATCTCTTGGAGACAGTACAAGGATATGTGATTTTGAAAGCTGCCACCTTTGAAACCGGACACGGCTTTGCGCTGGGGCATAATCCGGGAGCGCCGAGCCCCTTTGTGACCTGGCAGTTTACCGAGGGGGAAAACGGCCATCGGGATTACTACTGGGGCCGCTATGGAACCAGTCAGGCGTGGGCGCAGAGGGACTTTGACCGCCGAGTGGACGACTATCAGCAGCTTTACCATGCGGCGGTCAAGCATACCGAGCTGGGACCGGAAGGCGTTTACCGCTATTATTCCACCCAGCGGCCCGTGGACATAGGAACTTACCCGAAGCCGCCGGATAACCAGCCTCTTTCCATCGTCAACTATGATGATGACAGGAGGCGGCCTGTGGCGGACGGCAGGCTGATGGCATGGGGCGAACTGACCTACGCAAAGCCGCTGACCGAAAAGCAGATGGAGGATTATGAACTGAAACCAGCACCGGGCAATCCTGACCGGGTGCGCACATCCATTACCGCCCGGCTCAAAGAAGGAACCAGAGGGCAGGAACCCGGCCAGAAGCGGAGCCATAAAAACCATGAGGAACGATAAAGGAGGATCGCCATGCACGAAAAAGACAACTATCTGAAAACCGCCGAGCTCTCCACAGAGCAGAACTGCAACATGATCGACGGCGTACCCAACAACACGCCCATCCCGCCCACGCCCCCGGAGCTGGACGCAAAACCGCTGGATAAGGTAAAGGAGCCCAAAGAGCGCCGGAAAGGCCGGGAGCTGGAACGCTGATGGAGAACCGCAAGCGGAATGTCCATCTGCACGTCATGGTAACGCCGGACGAGCTGGCAGCCATCCATGAACGGATGGCTGAGGCGGGCATTTCCAACGCCGGGGCTTATATACGGAAAATGGCTCTGAACGGGTATATCCTGCACATCGACCTTGCACCCGTAAAAGAGCTGATCTCTCTGCAACGGCGCTGTTCCAACAATCTCAATCAGGTTGCCATACACGCACATACCTATGGCGTGTACCCGGAGGAAATCGACAGATTGAAGCGGGACTATGAAAAGCTGTGGGGCGAGGTGTCAAAGGTGCTGCGGAAGCTCTCCGAGCTGGTGGCAAAGTGAGACGAGGGCGGCAGGCTTCCGTTGTGGGGCTTGCCGCCCTGCTCTTTTTTTACCACTTCGGGCCAGCATGACCCGAAGCCCGTCATAAAAATTTCAGATTTTCAAGATTGTAGAACCAGCTCTATAATGATATAATAATTCAAGAAGGGAGGCTGATACCATGCTGAAAATGGTTATTCGCATGAATGATGATAAAATCACAGCCGAAAATAAGTACCGGCTGGATGGCATTTACAACACAATCAATCATACATTCCAAACCGTGGGCCTTCCCCGTATGGAGGATGGTTCCGGCGCTTTGGTATTCCGTGACTGCGGCAGAGCGAGGGATTTTAGTCTGTTCGGCCGGATCGTCAATACCTTGAAGCGGCAGACATGGTTCATGGATAATGTTTCTGTGTGGCGTCTTTGTGACAGTGACGATTCTGACAGTCCAGATGATTTCAATGAAGAAGATCTGTTGACCCACTATCAGGAAAAAACAGCAATGAGGGCTTGAGTTTTGGAGAGAAAATATTTCAAAGCCTTAAATTTTGATCTGGACACCCATCAATTAAAAGAGCATTACCCCGGAGCCAATTACCGGCAGGCGTATGACGACTTGCGCCGGTTCTTCAAACGGCATCGTTTTTCTCACCGTCAAGGCTCCGGCTACATATCGGATGATAAGCTGGCAACTGCTGATATATACGACTTGATGGATGAATTAAGCAGACAGTTTCCGTGGATTGGAATATGCGTGAATAAAATTGATGTGACCAACGTGGGACGGCAGCACGATTTGACAGAACTCTTGAAACCAGCAGAGGATATTGTTATCGACACTTCGCTGCTGACAGTTCCCGATTGCCCGCAGCAGGAAACAGAATAACAGAAATTTGGCAGGACATGAATGTGTCCTGCTTTTTCTGTTTCGGGCCATACTGGCCCGAAGGTTTGGGACAGGATTTACTAATCTTTCGCAACATTTATGTCCCCGGGCAGGCATGATAAAATAGAGGTAGGAAGGATAGATAAAGGAGGTTTTGAAGATGAAGATACTGCTGAAAATATTGGTTGCTCCCTTTGCTTTGGCGTTGTCCCTTCTGGCGGCTCTGCTGGTATTCCTGTTTGATATTTGTGCCGTCCTGCTGACGATTGCCTCTGTGATCCTGGCGGTGCTGGGTGTCGCTCTCTTTTTCACGCCGACGCCCATAGGCGGGATTGTATTTCTGTTTCTTGCCTTCCTTCTTTCGCCGTATGGACTGCAAGCGGCGGCGGGCTCCCTTCTGTGGGCGCTGGACGGAGGCAAATCCGCTCTGTACCGGTTTCTGGCAAGTTAAGCAGCCTCGGGCCATACTGGCCCGAAGTCGGGGCGGTCTGGATGGGCCGCCCCTTTCTCATGGAAAGGAGGAATGATTTTTGGCTACCACAACTTTGTTGCAGCGCCATGCGGGCGAAGGCGAAACGATTGCCGAGGCAATCCGGGATTGTCTGGACTATGGCAAGGACCCGGAGAAAACAGAAAGCGGAAAGTATATCTCCGCTTATGAATGTGATCCGGCCACCGTGGCGGACGAGTTCCTTTTGGCAAAAGCCAGCTATGCCGCCATGACGGGGCGGGAACAGAAAAAAGAAAATGATGTGCTGTGCTATCAGATACGGCAATCCTTCTATCCGGGCGAGGTTACCCCGAAGGAGGCAAACCGTATCGGCTATGAACTGGCTATGCGCTGGACGAAGGGGCGGCACGCTTTTATCGTTACCACGCACACCGATAAGCAGCACATCCATTGTCACATTTATTACAACTCCACCACCCTTGACTGCACCTGGAAATTCCGAAATTTTTGGGGCTCCAGCTTCGCCCTTCGGCGGCTCTCTGACAGGCTGTGCCTTGAAAACGGGCTGTCCATCGTGGAGAACCCGAAGCCCCGGAGCAAGAGCAAGTATCGGAACTATGGGGAGTGGCAGAAAGACCGGAAAGGACCGCTTTCTTATCAGGACCGACTGCGCCTTGCTATTGATACTGCGCTGGCGGAACGCCCCGCTGATCTGGACGAATTTCTCAATTTGATGAAGCGGGCCGGGTATGAGGTCAAGACGGTTCGGGGCGGCGGTATCAGCTTCCGGCTGACCGGGCAGGGACAGGAACGCTTCACCCGTCTGCGTGCCTCCACGCTGGGGGACGGCTACGACTTGCAAGATGTTCTGTCCGCCATTGAGGGCAAAGAAAAACGCCCCGGGCGCTCGGAGCGGAAAATCAGTCTGGCGGTGGATATTCAAGCAAAGCTGGCTGCCGGTAAGGGGCCGGGATATGAACGCTGGGCGAAGGTATTTAACATTAAGCAGATGGCCGCCGCTCTTGCCTATATACAGGACAATAACCTGACCGATTATGAGCAGTTGGCGCAGAAAGCCACCGAGGCGGCAGACCGTTTCCATGTTATTTCCGAACAGGTCAAGCAGACGGAACAGGCCATGAAAACCAATGCCGGGCTAAAGGCCGCAACGGTTCAGTATGCCAAAACCCGCCCAGTCTTTGAGCAGTATAAGGCGACGAAGTACAGCCGGAAATTCCTTGCGGAGCATGAGGCCGACCTTGAACTGTAC
>ENA-OXET01000361-OXET01000361.1-human-gut-metagenome-genome-assembly--contig:-NODE-361-length-21640-cov-7.132777_pt1 | contig 21640 bp, 18 predicted proteins | sample MGYA00249831_ERZ652256 | MGnify/ENA primary metagenome ERZ652256 (study PRJEB26925, sample SAMN05826983) | human gut metagenome | biome: ENVO:2100002; feature: ENVO:00000062; material: ENVO:00002003... | reverse complement strand
ACGAGATGAGCGCTAGTCTCGTGGGCTCGGAGATGTGTATAAGAGACAGAACTAAAAGTCAGTTATTAATAGGCAGATGATAAAAAAATATCTAAACATAGCATTGGCGGTTTTTGTCCTTGGCGGCTGGGGCGGCCTTTTCAAGCCGGATCCGGTCAATATTTATGCTGAACCCCGGGCGTTGCCCCAGCGGGAGATGTTTCGTTTTGCCGAAAACGGAGAGGCTTATAAACTGAATGATTTCAAAGATCAGTTTGTCATTGCCAATTTTTGGTCGCGTTATTGTTCGCCCTGCCTGCGGGAGCTTGATAATCTGAATAACTTCAGCAAAAAGGTTGCCGATAACGGCATTAAGGTTGTTATTATTTCTCCTGCAAGTGAATGGCACAGTCTTGAAGAACAGCAGAAGTTTTTGCAGAAATACGGTGCGCCGGATTTGGACTTTTACGTTGACAAGAAAGGTGACCTTTCCGCCGACCTGGGAATTTTTACCTCGCCGAACACGGTTCTGATAAACCGCCACGGTAAGGAAATCGGCCGTATCCGCGGCTCCGTCGAATGGGACGATGACGAGGTTATTGAATATATTTATAAAATAAAAGCGCAAAACAACCAGTAAAAGGACCGACTATGCCTGAAAAACTATATATCAGCTGGGATGAATTCCACCGGCACACCCGTGAATTAGCCCAAAAGCTTAAAGCCAATAATTACAGCAAAATCGTTGCCGTCAGCCGCGGCGGACTGCTCCCGGCCGGAATTCTCGCCTATGAGCTGAACATTCGCAATGTCGAAGTTATCAATATGAGCAGTTATGACGGTGAAACCCAACGTCAGGATAAGGATATTACCGTCAAGGCAGATATCGGCACGGTGGATGAGCAAACCCTGATTGTCGATGATATTTCCGATACCGGCAAAACCTTTAATCTTCTGCGTCCCAGATTTCCCCGGGCCGCTTTTGTCAGCGTCTATGCAAAACGGCAGGGAACCGCCGCGGTGGATGTCTATGTCAGGGATATTCCCGACGTTTGGCTGGTTTTCCCTTGGGATTAAACAAGCTCTACTTTACGTTATGCTTGCGAATATTTGCGTAGAACACAGGTATGAGGTATCTCTTTACCGTCATTCGGCTTTTTTTACAATTATCTTGGTTTTCTTTTTATGCCACTGCCCGGCTTTTCTTGTTTATGTCATTGTCCGGTTTTTCTTATTTATGTCATTTCCCGACGCTCTTCTCTTTCAGTCATTGCCCGACTTGATCGGGCAATCCAACAGTTTATCTTCTGGCATCTACGGCTTTTCTCTCTGTCATTATCCGGCTTGACCGGATAATCCATGCCGCAGAATATCATTTTCTCTGTCATCTGTTGTCTCGCCCGCCGGGAGAGGCATGACCGGAGCATCAGCCATAAAAAATCCCCGGAATGTCCGGGGATTTTTGTTCAAAACAACAGTTCTATATTTCCGGAAAAATATTTTTGCCGCGGCTCATACGGGTCATCTGGGTTTCGATAGAAGTTGCCAGATTCAGTTTGCCGCCTTTAATAATGCCGCGAACCTGATCGCCCCGGGTTGAATCCGGATTGGTAAACAAATAGCTGACCAGCGGCGTTTTGTTTTTTACGCCGTGCAGTGTTTGGTGAAGCACGCCCAGCATACCGCGGGAAAACAGGTCATAAGCCAGTTCTTCGCTCATCGCTGTGGAGGAGGCGTATTTAACCACCGAGTTAATCGCATCGGTAATGTTGTTGGCGTGAATGGTTGACAAAACCAGGTGTCCCGAAGTGGCGGCGCGCAAAACTTCACTTGCCGTATCCGGGGTACGGATTTCGCCGACCATAATAAAGCGCGGTTTGGAGCGCAAAGCCGATTTTAAGCCCTCGCCCCAGTTGCCGTTCGGCGGCAGCGTTTGCTTGCACAGGCCCAGACCTCCCGCAACCGAATGATAAACGCCGTCCAGCGGCATTTCGGTCGGGTCTTCGATTGTGTAGGCAAAGCCGCCTTCCATCGTCAGATATTCTTTCATCAGGCTGGAAATAGTGGTTGTTTTACCGGCACCGGTCGGACCGGCGCAGAGAATCAGCCCCGAAGCATTGCTGAGGGAAAGCAGGTATTGTGAAAGTTCAACCGGATATCCCAGACTGTTGAACGGCGGCACTTGTTTTGGCATTTTACGGGCGCAGTATTGAATGCCGTAAATGGAAACCGTTCGTTCCACGCGATAAAAAATCTCGTCAAACATAACCGAATAACTGGGGTTGTTGCCGTCCCATGACTGTTCTATCAAGTCAAAAAAATCGTCAAAATCTTCGGCTTCCAAAACCTCCAGTCCGTTAGGCGTAACGTTGTCGGGGATGTAGGCAATTTTGTCCGGCGTAATGTAGATATCCGAGAACAAAACTTCATTTAGTTTAACCATGTTTTCCTCTTTAGTTTTTTATAATTTAAGGCAAAGGAGCATTTTCTGCGGCGTTTTGTTGAATCTCTGCGGAAATTTATCCTTTGTCAGACTCTGTCACAAATAATTATCGCCCTCAACCAAACATGGGGTCAGTTTAACATTAAAAAGAATAATATTTATTTAATCTTTTATGACATTTTTAAGCTCAAACCGCAAATTAAACGCTCTTTTTTTGCCGTGGGATATAAAAAACCCCGGCATAACCGGGGTTTTTCTTAAGCACTTATACAACTACATGTAATACCAAGTGATTGTTGTATAACCATCATCTGTAGCGCAAGTCGTGGCTGCATCTGCCGGTGTAACCGGTAAGTGCATATTATCCCATGCAGCGGCACCTTTAGCCGCGGCATTACCAAAGGCTGGAGCATTCTGACCTTGCGGCGCTGCATCACTGACTTGAATACCGATAAAACCGGAAGATGCACCGGAACCCCAGTCAGACGTAATAAGCTGGACGCAAGCTTCCTGACCCATGTTTTCATACGAAACTCTGAACGCAGAGGCTGTTTGCTGATTGTAATTAACTGTTCCGATGGTAACTTCACCTTGGAAAGCATTAACCAAAGTATTAGCACCTACAGCAGAGTCAGCCCCTTCCATTTCAGCCGGAACGACACCCATATCTAATGCATTTCCTGTCGCCAAACCGGAATAATTGCGCTGGCCGGAATACAAAGTACGGATATTGGCTACCATCATGGAAACCTGATCCATTGTTTTGGTAATTTTAAATTTTGTCATTGCTTTTGAATAACCTGCGATACCGCCGACAGACAGAACGCCGATAATTGCGAGCACGCCGAGCATTTCCACCATGGAACGGCCGGTCTGTTCATTTTTTTCAAGTAAGTTAACCATTTTCTTTCTCCTTAGTTCAACTGCATTCTATCATAATTATAACAGGTTAAAATTTTGTTACAATTCTGGCTTTAGCTATATCTTTTGCTCTTTATTTATAACTTTAGTCATAAAAAATAAAACTTTATTCAAACCGCCAGGAAACAATATTGTTTTTGCCGCAATATTTGGCTGCGTCTTGTTTGGTAATCGGCAGCGGATTACTTCCGCCCCAGTTAAATTCATAGCGCTGTTCGCCGTTGCTGATAATCATCTGCAACAGGCTCAGGCTCTCCCTTTCGTTCAGCCGAAAAGCGGCCATAACCGTACATTCGCTTTTGTTGAGTTCGGGAAACGTAACCGTAAAATGACGCGTTCCCGGCATGATAATGCTGCCTTGTTCATCTTCACCGATAATAACCGGTTTGCCGAAAGCGTTTTGCAGTTTGCCGTCAATCAGCATGCCGCCGGCTTCCAAATTGTTTTTGATGACCGTTTCGGTGTTGAGCCCCCAATATCCCGGTTTGGTCTGATAAAACAGCCGGATGTTGTTGGCTGTTTGTGCCAGTTGGGTCGCCGCGATTTCAATTTTGGGATTCGGCCGGATAATCCAGGCCAAAACAATAATAATCGCCGCCGTCATAACTGTAATGGCAATAATAATTTTCTGATCCAGCTTGACCGCACGACGGTAAGCATAAAAACGCTGTTTCAGAAAAAGCAGATAATCTTTTATTTTTTTCATTGTCTTATCCCATTCCGCTGGTGATTTGGTCTTGCATGTCGAAAACGCCCATAACCGCCCAGGCAATAACGCCGCCGACGGACAGCAGGGCAACCATGTTCAGAACGCTGGCTTTTTGCTCAATAACATAGACCGATTCTTCCAGCCAGTCATTGGCCAGCTTGTCCATTGCCTCTTCAAAATTGTCCAGTTCGGAATAAATCTTCAGGTCGGCAATAATCTCCCTGTCCGGGAAATCCAGCCCGGTTTTTTCCAGAGCCTGGCCGAGGTTGTCACCGTTATTGACGAAGATGAGCGTCTTATCGATTCTTTCCCGCAGATAAGGGTTTGCATCACGCCGCAGTGCCTGTAATGCGGTTGAAACCGGCGTACCGCTTTTGACCAGAGCAGACATCGCCAGCAGCCAGCTGATGCCTGAAAAGACTTTATACAACGACCATGGCGGCAAATTGTCGAAAAATGAACGGATTAAACCCCGCCAAATGCCGATAGTCAGGTAAATAATCGCCATCACTGTCGGCAGAGCCGCAAAAGCAACCGTCCAGTAGGTTCTGATCCAGTCGGAAACGTCAACCAGTGTTTTCGCCGATCCGCGCCAGCGCACATTCGGGGCGGCTTCCTGCATCGGCGGCACCATGTAGGCGCCGATACCGTACAAAATCAATACCGACATAAACATCAGGAATGCCGGATAAACGATAGCCCCCACAATCGGACGCACCATTTTGGTCGTTCCTTCCGTTACTTTAATCAGGTTTAATAAAGCGCTTTCAAGATTAGAGACGTCACCGGTGGAAAGCATCAGTCTTTCACGCGCCGGAGCCCAGCCTTTCAGGGCGTCGGCAAACGTCAAACCGTTTTGCAAAGACTTGGACCAAGCTGCAATGGCGATTGCAATCGGCTCGCCTGGACTCTTGCCGCCGTTGCTGGCGCCGTCGTACAGCAAGTCAAGCGCATCCATCAGCGAAAAGCGGTTAGACATCAGTGAGGCGATTTTCCGATACATCTTCAGTCTTGTCTTGTTAGACATTTTTGTAACAAGTTTGGCATACTGTATTTCAACCGCGCCGACGCTTTTCATTGCGCGGGTCAATGTCTCGGAACGTTTTTTATCGTCTTGTGCCATAAAATCCTCCTAGTAAGCCGGACGTTGGTCAAGCAGGCCGCACCAGCGCTCAACCTCGTCCAAATCAATATAGCCCTTGAGCATACGTTCGATTGCGGCGTCTTTCAACGGCCGCCCGTTCAAATCGCTGGTCCAGTAATCAATTGCTTTGCGGGTTTCGCCGGCAATCATCAGCTCCAGAAAAACCGCATCCGGCAAAATAATTTCCGGCACGCTCATACGCCCTTTAATTCCCTTGTTGTCGCAAAATTTGCACCCCGGTCCGCGCACATAGGTATTTTCAATACCGAAATCACCCAGGGCAATCTTCAGCCGCTTGACCGCCGGGTCGTTAAGCCTCTCTTTGACCGAGACCCGGCAATGCGGACATAATTTGCGGAATAAACGTTGTGAAATCAACCCTTTAACCAATTCGGGATCCGCCAGCATATATGGCTGAATCCCCATGTCTCGCAGTCGGGTGATAATCGCCGGGGCGCTGTTGGCGTGCAGGGTCGTCCATACGCCGTGTCCGGATAATGCCCCCTTAAAAGTTAATTCTGCCGTAGCCAAAGCACGGGTTTCGCCCACCATCATAACGTCCGGGTCTGAACGCAGTGCCGCCGACAATGCCTTGGTAAACATTTCGGCCTTTTCTTCTTCGGTATTGGCATTGGTAACCGGCATCTGCCGGGCGCCGGGAATAGGATATTCCGGCGGGTCTTCCACCGTAATCAGGTTAATTTCGTAATTTTTTTCCTGCAACAGTTTAATCATGTTGCGTTGCAGGGTTGTTGATTTTCCCGAACCGGTCGGCCCGGCAATAACGCTCAATCCGGTCGGAACCGCCCGCAGCCGGTAAAACAGGTTTTCTTCATATTCGCCGAAACCCAGAGCCTGCAAATCGCCGCTGCCATCGGGATTTTCATCGGCATACAGCAGACGCATGACCAAATATTGCGAACCGAATGCAATCGGGTTAAACTGCAAACGGATAGCCAGAACGTTATGCGGCAGCATCAATTTGCCTTTGGAGCCGCGCAACGGTGTTGATCCCAGTTTCTGGGCGCCCTGAAACTCGTTTTGCGCATAGTTTGAGTCGGAAATGTCTGCCGAAGCGAAAGCGGCGCGGACAAAAGATTCGCCCCAGTCTTTGTTATACTCCATCACCGTTTGCATCATACCGTTGACGCGAAACATAATCTGCGTGCTGTCGGCCACCACAACGTGAACGTCTGACACCTTTACCGCGGCCGCCCGGGCAATTACGTTAACGAAGTCTTTCTGCATTTGCAGTTGGTCAAGGTCTTCATCGCCCTCAATGTCCGACATCGGCTGTGCGCGTTCGCCGTAAGCGTAAACGGCATTGATTTCGTTTTGGCTGACATAGGTCGGTTTGCTGATGTTCAGATGTTTTTTGCGGGCCAGAACTTCGAAACTTAAAACGCGCCCGTCAAATTTATGAGATTCGACAACCAGAAAACGCCCATCGGCAAACAAAGCCAGCAAACGCCGGGTATCGTCATTGATAACCAGCGAAGAACCCGGAAGCGTCAGAAGCTTGTTCCCGCCGCTGAAAAGGTCATCAATCAGATTATATTTCTTTCCTCCGCCTGCTTCTGAAGCGCCGATAACCTGACCTGAAGTCTTTCCGGCGTCGGAAGCAGCTTCTTGAATTTCTGATTCGTCGGCCATTTTTTTACTTACCTGATAAACATCCCTTCACGAAGGCTGGGCAATCCCTGACTTGAATTCAAGCTTGGCAGGGGTTCCAAATCATTGTCGCCGTTTCCGCCCCTTTGCGGCAGCGGGGTAATTCCGGCTCTGGCGGCGGAAGATCTGACCGGTTCACGGTCAAGTACGCCGCCGGCGGCAAAATATAAATAATCTTTGGTGCCGTTTTTGTCAGCCCGCAGATAAGTCTGCGAAATTTCGTCAACCGTATGACCGCTCTGCAGAACCGTTCCTTTCTGAACCATAAAGGAAGAACCGCTCTTATTGATTAATTTGGCCGCCAGTTCGTTGCCTTTTCCGCTGATTTCCATAATCGCGTATTCGTCAGACAATTTCTGATTCTTTTTCTCTTCGGCATTTTCTTCCGAGGCCGAGGCAAAAGGATTGGTCTTGTCTTTGTTCTTTGCCGTATTTTCTTCTTCTCTGGCCAGCTTTTCCGCCTCCAGTCGTGATTTCAGGATGGAAATCTGCGTTTGCAGATTGGCCAATTCGCGGCTGTAATTCTTTTTTGCCGTTTCTGCGGCGTCGGCTGCCTTGGAAGCTAACTGAGCCAAGTGGTTAAGCTTCATTTTAAAGTTCTTGACCAGTTTTTCTCTGTCTTCCTCGGTCTTAACGATTTCTCCGTACAAACGGGCATTGTTTTCAATCCATTTCTGGTTGGTATCCAGCATTTGCTCTTTATATGCGTTGACAATATTTTCCTGTCTCAGCTTTTCATAGGCAATGTTAAGCTCTCTCAGCTTCTGCTCTTCTACCAGCAGTTTGCGTTCCTGCTCTTTTTCCCATTCGATCCGTTTGCGCTCTTTTTCCGCTTTTTTCTCGTTGAGATCATCAACGGCCTTTTGCCGGGCGGCTTTAATTGCTGCAATCTCGTTTTTAACTTTTTCCCGGCGCAGTTCCAAAGTCAGCAAGCTGGTTTGTTTTTCCAAATCAGACATCTGGTTAAATAATTCATTGTCAACCTGCGATAAAATTCCTTCGCCGAAGTTGCTGCTTTCCGGTGTTGTCGGCTGCGGTCTGGACAGCGGGGACAAGGTCGGATTAGCCGGCTGTACTTGCGGCGCGGCGGCAGGCAACCCTGCTGACGGGGCCTGATTGGCTGCAGTCATAGGTTGTATCGGCGCCGTATTGTTGGCGGCATTGTTATCCGGCGGCAACAAACCGCTGTCACCGTTCAAATTCGGCAGGTTTAAGTCATTTGATGCATTCTGATCCGGCCCGGTCAGAGGAATAATCGCTTCATCGTCAGACTGCGGTGCCGGAAGTTCTGTCGGAGCATCATCATTTAACGAAGGCGGAACCAGCAAGCCGCTGTCGTCGTCGGTATCGTTCAGCGTTATTTCGCTCGGAAGGGCATTGGCTGCACCTGAATTCGGAAGTTGGGCATAAGCCGGCTGCCCGGCTGCGGCTGCAATAATCAGCGCCAGAGCTGTAATGCCTAAACTGTTTCTGATATTATAATACATAGATTGCTCCCTCATAATGCCACTTCTTGCTGGTAACGTCATATTTTATATTATTAATCTCAAGTCCTGAAAATTTTGTTAATAAATCATTCCAGACCGACGGATTTTGCATCGAGTCAAAACTGAATTTGACTGAACGATATATATTATTGCGCGGCGAAGTATAAGAAAAACTTGTCAGAGAAATCTCCTGCCCGATAGCCTGAAACATATTGTTCAGTACGTTTTTCAAATCCACGTCCATATATTGCGGCGGCGACGAGATAATATCAACCTTATTTAAAGGAACAGAAACCATCATCGTATTTCCGTCATCGGAAACCGATTTGCCCGAAAAATTAATGCCGGACACGTTTAAAGCCTTGTCAATCCAACTGATACGGCCGACTTCTCGAGTCCAGAACGTGGTTACACCGCTGGGGCCGCAGGATAAACCGCCGATTTTCCAGCCCGGAGGCATAATTCGAATTAATGCATTGATGCCGTCACGACATTGCAACATAATATCTGTCGGGTTATTTAAACGCTCCCACGGCTTTATCTCGGGCGGTTCCTCCACCGGTTTAACGATTTTGGGCTGAACCGGGGCGATAATCGGCCGTTTCGGCGGACTGAAAAACAAACTGCTGATAATGCTGGACAGCAGCCAGAAACCGATAATGCCGGAAACGGCAATAACCGCAATCAGCTTGGTTCCCCGCAACGCTTTAATCTTTTGCAGTTTGCCTTTGGCACCGCGTTGTAAAAGTTTTCCTAATTCCGGATATTCGGTCTCTTCAATTTCCCATTCCGGCGGAGCAATTTTGCGGCCCCAGTCCGGCACGGCCAACATCGACAGAAACTGGTTTTTGGCGTCTTCCTCGTTAAGAAAGAGCATATCGCCGTCAGACAGGATAATATCGTTACGGACGCAGGTGTACCACCAGCCGTTTTTGACTTTGAATACGCCGACGAAAGAAGAGCGGTCGCTTAATGCTGTAGCCAGAGAAACCGCCGCAGCCGGTGTTCCCGACTTATATCCTTCATGCGAGACGCAAATACCGAACTGCGGCGCTTTGCCCGGTTTGATACAGAAAAGGTCAGCCCCTTCCAAAACGCCTGCGGAAGCTTCTTCCACTTCCGCATACGGATCGTCTTTGTTCTGCAAGGGCTGCCAGAACAAACTGGTGGCGTAAGACGTTCCTTCGATGTTAATCTCCGTTCCCCAGGAACGGTTAACATTCGAATCAAAGTCTTGATCTTGAAACTTAGCGTCTTCCAGCACCATTTGTTTTTTTCCTATATTAATCTTTCATTCTTGATTCCGGAGATAACGGAGAATCCAGAACCACCGGCGTCAGGATAATGACCAGAATGCTTCTGGTTTTGCTGGCTGTGGCCGTACCGCCGAGCAGTGAGTTGTTGGCCGAACCGACACCGGATTTTTCACTGGTATTTTCAACCCGTTCATAACCGGTCAGTACCAAAGACTGTCCTGATTTCATCGCAACTTCCTGCGTAAACCCGCGGGATTCGATAATCGGGTTCTGAATATATTGTCCGCCGCCTTCGCTGGTTTCGCCGTCGGTACGGTCATCCAGACTGACTTTTTCCAACGAAATCAAATCCGAAAGGGTTAGGTTAAACATCAGCATTAACCGTCCGTGTTCCAGAATACGCGGCAAAACGTCCATGGTAAAACCGGTTTCGATTTCTTCGGTCTCTGTCGAAACGTCATAGTAGCTGGCATCACCGCCGCTGTTGGTTTTGGTAATTTCCGAAATATAGTTCTGCTTTTTAACAACCTGAATCGGGGCAGGTTTGTTGTTTAGCGTGGTAACCGTACCGCTGGTAATCAGGTTGGTCGTTCCCTGAGTTGACAAAGCCTGCAGCGCACCGTTAACGGTAACATTTCCGGGCAGCAGGGTCATTGTCAGGTTCTTGGTGACGTCTTGCCCCAAACCGCCGGCAATACTGGAAACGCCGATGCTTTCGCCCTGCGGACTTTTCCAAACGGCAGACAAGTCCAAACCATATTGATCGCTGTCGTCAATGCTGACCTGCAGAACTTTAACGCTGATGGCCACCTGACGTGACAAGCGGGTATTTTGCTCGTTAATGTATTTAGCCACCTTTTTAATGTCGTTCGGTGTTGCGCTGACGGTAATCGTACCGTTGGACGGATCCATCGTGTACTTTGAATCTTTGTCCAGCATGTTCTTTATGGCAGTTTCAATATTCTTCCAGAAATCCATCTTGGTACTGCTTTGCAGTGAGATGGAAGACGAACCGCCGCTGCCCTGTGAAGAACCGCCGACATTAACCGAAAGGGACGGCGTGCTCGGCAGCGTATATAAAACGAAAGTCCTGGTAACGAATTTGTAAAAATAAATTTCTTTACGGTCATATTTCCACCAAATGCCGAAACGGGAACCGATTTCGTTCAACAGCCCGCTCAGCGGCCCCTGATAGGAAACCAGCATCTTGCTGGGATCGGTCCAGTCCGCGTTGATAGCTTGTGCCGTCGGCTTGTTTTTGGCGCCGTTGCTTAAAACTTCTTTTTCCAAATGTGTTGCGTAACTGACGCGCATTCCGGTAATTTTGTTAATCATATCGCCGATTTCATACAGCGTAATCGGACGGTTGCTGATTAAGGTAATGCCGTCTTTCCCTTCCAGATATGACGGAATAGGCTGGCCTTCATATTCTATTTGGCTTGAATCGCCGAGCCAGATGTCGTTTTTGACGCGAACCACGTCGTCGTTAAGAGCTTTGTCCGGAATTTTGGCCGTCTCTTTCAGCTGCGTCGTTGCTTCAACCTCGCGGTCAATGGTCGCATCCATTTTGGTTGAAAGCGAACAGGAACCCGCAATTGCGACCATTAAAGCGCCCAGGCTGTACTTGGTAATCTTATTCATAAGCATTTTCATCCTCCATGGTCTCAACAACTAAGACGCGGTTTCCTTTGTAAAAAGTGGCAATCGGCGCCGGCCGGGCTCTGGCAAAAGCTCTGATTAACGCGGAGCTGACATCGGCAAAACGGCCGCGGAACATCGCACCGGCCGTGAGCGTGTAATTGCGGTTGGAATTCCAGATTAATCTCCAGCCGGCTCTTTCGCTCCATTCGGTCAGCAGGTCTTTCAGAGTCTGCCCTTCTTCGGCCAGCCAGTCTTCTACCGGGTCTTCGGCGTTATATTCGCCGCTGCCGTTAGACATTCCGGTATCGTTTTCCTTGATTTCTTCTTCATAATCGACAACTTCACTCTCGATAGACGGGGGAATAGCCGCAGACATGTTGCTTCCGGCACCGCCGTCAACAATATTCTGGTCGCGCGGCGTTCTTTCGCCGTATTCGCGATAATCCGCCGCAACTTTCGTATAGTTGACAAATTCGCTGTCCTGCATGCCGCCGGCCGGTTGAGCCGCAGCATTGGTTTGGGTGCAGACTTTGTTGCCGTTTTCGTCACATTCGACTTCTTCCGGCGGAATTTCGACCGGGTGGCTCAAAGTTCCCATGCAGGCGGTAAGGACAAATACCCCCAGTAATCCGGCGGCTAACCGAAAATTTATGCTCATATCTGTGTTTCCTAAGCTATATTTTGTCATATTTTTACCTATAATACATATTGAAAAATAAATAATCAAGCGTAAGCCATAACTTATTACCAAGGCTTTACCAGGCCTTATAGTAGTCTTGCCACTCGTTATTTTCCTTTATGCCTCCGTTAGAATTGTTGAGTCTTACTGTCCGAATAATAAATGAATTGGGCTCCCTGGTGGTGAAAACCGTATTGATTTTGCGGTAATCGACCCCGCTTGAAGCCAAAATGTTGTTGAGCAGATTGAGCCGCTTTTGCTGGAGCTCATATGAGCTGCTGCCGTCAATCCTGATTTCCAGTCCGACGTTCTTTTCTTCTATCGTCTTGTTGGCAAAAGCCTGCAGCCATTTCAGGGTAACCCCGGAAATTTCGGCTCGGTTCGGTTGGAAAGCAAGGCGTATTTCGGTCGGTAATATTTTTCCGGTCGTCGCCTTTTGGCGCGATTTTCCGGTAAATTGGTCAAAAAAGCTGGGGCCGCCGCCGTTTTCGTCTTTGGCGCTGCCGTCTGCGGTCTGGTTTTTGCTGAAAATTGACGTAATGCTTTTAAACAGACCGCCGCTTTCCTTTCCTGAAGACGAAGTTTGCGTCTGCTTCGCGGGGGCCGGCTGTTCGGCTGCTTCCTGTTCGCTGACTTGCTGCTCGATGTCTTTGTCTTTTTCAGAGGAAACCAGCTGCGGCGTCAGATTGGGATCGTTCAAAATATCCTCGGGAATGGGTATCAGCAGGTTGTTGACGACCTCCGAGGCGACTTTAACTTCGCCGCTGCCGCCTTTTTTAAGTTTTTTGTCTGCTTCGATTGCCTGTTTGACGGCGACATTGTCGGCATTTTTAAAATATGCTTCTTTGGTTATTTGGCGGTTTCTCTGATGCCCGGTGCCTTTGGCCGCAACCCAGACGCTGTCTTCATTGTTCTTTTCCGCCATAGTTGTCCAGCCGGAAGTTGTGTCGTCTTTCTCTTTCTTTTCTGCCGGTGCCTGATTTTCCGTCATACTGCGGATTGTTGCTTTCCCTGTCAGCATGGCCAGCTTATCGGCATTCGGAGTGTCGATAATTTTGGCTTCTGCGGTCTCGATTTTGGCGCTCTGGTCTTTCTCCAGCGGAATAAGCAGGTTCTCCGGCTCCCCTGCGGAAACTTTTATTTGCTCTTTGGACGGAAAATCAGGCGCCGTATCCGGGTTCGGTGCGGCTTTGGCGACTTTGAAAGTCGGCGGCAGCGGTTTGTCGGAGACAAGGTTGTCTTCGTTGTTTCCTTCGCTGTCGTCTTCATCGGGAACGCGGGCGATAATAAAGCTTTCCTCTTCCTCCGCAATCTCGGGGGCGAGAATGTTCTCCGGTTTGGAAGCCGGCTCGGCTTTTTCTTCCCGCGTAATCGGAATGTCTGCTTGCGCCAAAACCGTTTCCGGCTCTTGGGAAACGGTGGTCATTTTCTTCTTCCGGGCCCGTTCTTCGTTGGGGCGGATAATCTGAACTTTGGCCTGAACGATTTTATTGCTGAACGGAACCGGGTCTTCAATCGGCTGCTGTAATTCGTTTTCGTCAACCGGCGGAGCACTGCCGATAATTTCCTGATAATTTGCCGCAATTTTGTCTTCCATGGTCTGCGGCTTTTCAGCCGGAGGAGCCGCCGGTTCCGCCTTGGAAACCGTCTGTTGCGGAGCCGGCTGAAGCGCGGAAACGGCCTCTGCGGCCTTGACAGAAGCTTCTGCGGTTTTTTCGTTCAGATCAAATTCAATGTCGTTGCCGGCAAAAGTCAGAGGGATGGGGTCTTCTGCCGAAACTTCGGACAGTTTTTCCGTTGAGGGAGAAACGGGCACCGACAAGGCAATTTTTTTAACCGGAATGGTTTTGGCTGCTTTGGCGGGAGAGGGCAGGCTCTTGAAAAACAGGGAAATATTTTTGTTGGGAATTTTAATTTCAGTGTCAGAGGGTTTGGGAACACTGAAAAACTCCTTGTTTACGCTCAAAATCGTGAACAAAGAGAAAACAAAGCTGCAAACAAAAGTTTTTAAACTCGTTTTTCCCATAAAATAAAATCCCTCTAAAGCCTTGATAATTCAATATGCGACTCTTGGCAAGCAGATATAATTTTATGCACAAAGCTTTGAAAAAAATTTTTCCGTTTGTCGGAATATAGGGGCTTTGCTTTCCCGGAAAGTAATTTTCTGATTTCGGCTTTATTAGAGAAAAATTTACTTTTTAGGGGTAGAAATAAGGTGTTTAGGTTTATTTAACTTCTGTGAATTTTTTGTTACAGGAAAAATTATTACATTAAAACAACGAGTTATCTCTTTTTGTCCAAGTCTTTTTAGGCTGGTAAAAATGCTAAAAATTAGCTATCCTAAAAGAGTATAAGAAGTTTTGCTAAATTAATTGAAGGAGAAAGATTATGCAATTTTTAAAGAGAAATATTTTAACTCTTTGCTGCCTGACCTTGTTGGTTGCAATGGGTTTGTGCGGGGATGCCTGGGCTGACGGTGCCAGCTTGATGAGCACGGCGCAGACAAAAACCCGTAACGTATTCGATAACGTAAAAACCATTACCTTTATTCTGGGTGGTTTCGGTTTGGTCGGTATTGCCTTCCAGGCCATTATCGGTAAAGTAAAATGGACTTGGTTTGCAGGCTTGGCCGTTGGTCTGGGTATTCTGGCTGCTGCCGGTTCAATCGTTGAATATGCAACCGGTTCTACCGATGCCGGCTTGGCAACGACTTTCGGTAATATTTAATCAGCGCTTAGCTGCTTAATGATAACTAAAGGGAGGGAACTATGGAAAACTTAACGAGACATACACCATATACCCTCCCTTTTGCTTATCTGCTGGCTAAGCTCAGAAATTATTTACGGGAAAAGGGTGAGAAGATGTTGTGCGTAAAATTAAAGAAATTCCTGGTCTTTTCAGTAATGGTGTTTGCTGTTTCTTCAATTTTATTTGCAACAAACTCCTTTGCTGAAGACAAGGCCCTGTTCAGTGATTTAACCAATCACGGAGCTAAAATTTTCGGCGGAATGCGGGAGATTATTTATGCCGTGTCCGGTTTCGGTATTGTCGCGATTGCTATCGGCGGCTTTTTCGGAACCCTGAACTGGAAATGGCTGGTTGCGATCATCATAGGTTTGGTCGTTATTGCGCTGACCGCCGGTATCATCAACTATATGGTTGACAGCGATGTCATCACCGACGAAATGATAACGGACAGTTTGATTAGTGCGAATGACAATCAGAAATGACGGATGATTTAATCACACGGAGCTGAAGGCTTTTATATTATATCGGCTGAAAAAAATTATTAAAGAGACGGAACTAAACAAGGAGGCTGCTATGAGAAACTTACTTAAATTGATAAAAAATTTATCATTTCTGCTTTGTTTTGGTTTCGGCTTGAGCCTTGCGGCAGTTCCGGCTTATGCTGTCGAATGCAGTCCTGCTTGTCCGAATGGCTGTAATGCCGATGGCAGCTGTAAAGTTGTTAACGTTGTTGCTCAGGTGGAAGAAGAAGCTCCCGATGAAGAAGAAATCGGCGGCTGGAGCACACTGGATAAAAAAACACAAGAAACAATTGCCAAAAATCAGGCACGTAATGCCGCCGCCGGACAAAGTGACGAAGCCCGGGCAATTTATGATGCACAGCAGCAGCGATATGACCAGCGTGACGCCTCCAAAGAAAAATATGCCGACACCTTGAATGCCGGGGATGAACGTATCAGAAATATGGAAGCGCTGACCGAGCAGGCCCAGCAGGGTGTTGCGGCGGCTCAGGAACGCTTGAAAAACGCCAGCACGCCGGAAGAAATGAAGGCGGCCAATGAAGCGTTGAAGCAGGCTCAGCAAGATTTAAAAACAGCTGAAAAAAATCAGAAAGAAGTCGAGAAAGACGTTAAGAAAGACAATAAAGCCGCCAAAAAAGAAGCTAAGAAAGAAGAAAAAGCCATAGCCAAAGCCGAAAAAGAGCAGCGCAAGGCTATTGAAAAAGAACAGAAATCGGCGGAAAAAGACCTGAAAAAGGCCAATAAAAAGATTGAAAAACTTGAAGAAAAATGCGCCAAAGGCAAATGCGACGATGAAGATCTGGCCGATTTGGCTGCTGCCCGAGCCAGTGCGGAATCTGCTCAAACGGCTTTAGATGCGGCCAACCAGAAAGCCAATGCTTTTTATGCTCAGGATGAAGATGAAGCGGCTGCCGAATATATGGCGGAACGAGATGCGCAGGAAGCCTCTATTGCCGCTGCGGAGGATGCCGACGGTATCATTGAGCAGGCCAAGGAAGATTTGGCCGAAGCTCAGTCCAATGCGCCGAAAATGTGCAGCGCGGATGAAATCGGCGGTAACGTCTTTCTGTTGATTGCCTGCAAAGCCACCACCACCTTGGCCGATTTGCGGGTCATCGCTTACATTATTTCCGGTTTCGGTATGGTTGCGCTTGCTTATGCCGCTATTTTCGGAAAAATGAACTGGAAACACCTGGCCAACATCGGTATCGGTTTGTTCCTCTTATCGATGATGACGCCGTTTATCGAGTATTTTACCACCGGCAAAGATAATACCCTGCGTTTTGGTAAATATCTGCCGGCCGGTTTCTCTGATATTCAGGGCAGTGACGGTCAGGTAACCGACTGCGATGAGGATTTGGATAAAAACAGCACTTTCTGTAATCAGATTTTGCCGGAAGTCACGGTTACCGGGAAAAAGCAGAAGTGGTCACTAAAAGATTTGAAAGGCTCGATTACGGCCGGTTTAAATGCGGTCCGCAATGCCAGCGATATGTATAAAGCGGCCAAATCGACGGTCAGCAACGTTAAATCTGCGGTTTCCAATATGACCGCTCAGATTAAGAGCGGTGGCGGCGGACTGGACGGTATTATTAATGCGGCCGGCGCTGTGGCCAATGCAACCGGTACGATTGTCAACTCCGGGCAAGTTCTGGCCAATAATATTGCGACCAATGCCGGTAATCTGTCTAACAATATTCGTGACGCCGGTTCAACCAATGCGGCGCGCGAGGCCCGGGCCGAAGCTCAGGAAACACTTGATAAGTTAACGAAAAAATGTAATGCCGGTAACTGCAGTGAGCAGGAAAAGAAATATATGGAACAAATGGAAGAAACGGTGAACAATAATAAAACCGGCGTTAATAAATGGCTTGAAAATGACGGAGCCGGCGGTGGTTCGACCATTCTCTCCGGAATTAACAAAGTCGGCAACATTGCCAACAATGCCTCGAACTCGGTTAAAAACGTAGCCAATGCGGCCAATGAAGGCCAGTCTATCGGCGGTGACGGGGCTTTGGGTAAAATTCTCGGTGTCGGCTTCGGTGTCGGAACGGCGGTAACCGAAGGTATGGATACCGCGGAACAAAGTAAACAAAACGGAATGTTTGACTTCCGCAGTGATGCAACCAAACGGGAAGAACAGGCTAAAGCCGAAGAAGAGGCCTTTAAAAAGACTTCCGGCTATGTTAAAAACACGCAGACAACCGCTGACGGCAAAAAGGTCGAAACTCTTGGCGACGGTTCGGTTCGCACCACCTCCAAAGACGGTAAGACTGTAACCACAGTCAATAAGGACGGCACCACCACAACCACCAAAGACGGTACAACGGTTGTTAAAAGCCCGGACGGTTCCAGAACCGTTACTGACAGCGCGGGTAATAAAGTGACCTATGATGCCAAAGGCAACAAGGTTAAAACCGAGCTGGTCAACGAATATAACCGCGCAACGGCTGAAAGTGTCAAAGAAGCCCTGAACGGTAAGAAGGAAGAAGAAAAGAAAGAGGAGAAAAAGGAAGAAAAGCCTGCGGCAACAACGCAAAAATCTAATGATGTAATGACAGATGCAGATAAAAAACAGCGTTCAGATCTTTGTGATAAACAGAGCGAGGGAGTCCGCGCTGATTGTAAAATCTGTGCTAACAAGAATACAAAAAGTGAATATAAATCTTGTATGAAAGAATTGCAGAATAAATTAAATGCAGCGGTCTCAACTTCAAATCAAGAAATGGAAAAATGGTGTAAACAAAAAGGAGTGAAAGAAGAATGCTTTATGGCACCGGAAGGTGCAGATGCTAATCTTACTGCCGCTTGTAAAAAATGCGGTTTCAAGATGGCGTCTCCTTCAAAATGATTTTGATGCACAAACCTGATAGCTAAAAAAGGATGTCTTTGGACATCCTTTTTTTATGTGGTGCCATGCTGCCCGCATTTTCCTTTCCTGTCTTGTTTGTCCCCGTGTTAAGGGATTTTTCATAAAAAAAGGATATACTGAACAATAAGGGAAACCCTTTCCCGGTGGTTGAGATTCGTTTTTGAAACGCAGGCTCAACGACGGGCAGGGTGTTGTTAAGTATAGCTTTTTGTTGCAACTAAATGAGATTGCGCTAGAATCAAACCAAACGTCAGGATTTGTCGCGATGAGAGAAATGATATTAAAAGCCGTAGCCAATCCTCCCAAGATCTTGTGGGGGCCGTTCCTGCCGACGCTTTTAAATCTGGGTATTCAGTTTCCGCTGATGTTTATGTGCATGGGCGTGTTTAAAATGAACCCGCTGATTTTCATTGTAACGATTGTTGCCGCGCACGGCGTTATTGTGCTCTGGGGCGGCAAAGAACCGCACATTTCCTCCATGATTCAGGCTTTCGGCCAATGCCGCCGGATTAGTAACAACCTTTATAAAGAAAAGGGGAATAAATTTGCGCCCTGATTTTGACTTTTTTACGATTTTTGTTCAAGGCTTGTCCAGCATTGAGGTTGCGGTCGCCGTCATCGGCTTTGTTTCCGCGGCCGCTTTTGCCGGATTATGGGCCACCAAATTAGGCCGGATTATTCTGCCTCAGCCGCAGGAATCCCGGGTGGCTGACTTTTTGCCCTTTAACAAGCTGATGGCTGACGGCATAACCATCCGCTGCTATAACGGCTCTTTTGCCCGCGTGTTCAAGGTTGAAGGGGTCGATTTGTCGTTTGTGACGGATGAAAAAAGCCTGTCCATGATGGAGGCGCGCAAATCATGGATTGATTCAATGTCCGACCTGCAGGTGGTCTGCCGGGTGATTACCCTGCGCGAAAGAATTTCCATGGAAGCCGACAGCGGCGATTTCGGCAACCAGCTGCTGGAGCAGATTTCCATGACCTGGCGCAACAATTTGGATCGCGTTTACAGCAACGGCCACTATATCGTCCTTTCCGTGGCTGACCGCCCTGAGGCGCTAAAAGACCTCAACTACGCTTCTCAGGCCCTGCTCGCCACTTTGAACGATTACGGCGTTAAACCGATGTTTGAAACTGAAGACAGTGCCGCCGCCGACAGCCCGCTGGCAATTTTTTCCAAGATTTGCAGCCCGCTCTCCAAGCCGATGCCCAAAGTGCGCGGTGCCGAGGGATATCAGCTCAATGAACTGCTGACTGCCGACCATATCCATTTTACCGATGAAAAAGGGCTGATTAAATTCTTCTCCGGCGACAAGGAAATGTTTGCCATTGTTATGGGCATTCGCAGTTCAGGTGATTATATGGACGAGGGAATGATTGCCTCGCTGCTCTCGATTGACTGCGAACTGACCATGCTTCATAACGTTAAGCCTATTTTCAAACCGCACGCCCGCGCTTTGCTGATGCAGCAGCAGCGCATGGCCGCAGTGACCAGTTTTTCGCCGGATGTCATCAATCAATACAGTGAAGCCCTGTCTGCCATTGAAGACAGCGACGCCGACTATCAGGCGCTGACCGAATATGCCATGGACATTATTATCAAAGGCGAAACCATGGAGGAAATCGAATTCGGCGAAAGCGAAGTGCAGCGTATCTGCCGTCTTTTCAGCGTTACTCCGGTTCGGGAGGGCTGGGTGGCTCAGGCGGCTTTCTTTAACCAGTTTCCGACTTATGACGCTTATCCGCGCACTTATCGTTATTTGTCGCGGGTTGTTGCCATGGCCATTTCTTTTGACAAACCGTCTGAAGGCCTGCCGAAGAGTGACTGGGGTCCGGGAGCCATTTCCATTTTCCGTACCACTTCCGGTTCGGCTTACCGTTTCCAATTCCATGTTTCAACCGAAGATTCCGCTGTGGCCCACTGTTGCATTATCGGACCGACCGGACAAGGTAAAACCACTTTGCTGACCTTCCTTGCCGGACAGGCGATGCGCCACCATGACCTGAAAGTTTTCTTCTTTGACCGTCACCGCGGTGCGGAAATCTTTACCCGTGCGGTTCAAGGGGCTTATGTCGGTTTTGACGGCGATGAAAAAAACGTCTCTCTTAACCCGTTTGACTGCCGCAACACGCCGAACAACCGCGCCTTTCTCCGCCGCTGGCTGAAGGCGATTACCATGGTTGACGATGCCCTGTCCGAAAAGGAAATCGGCCGCGCGGTGACCACGGCGTTTGACTATCTGAAACCCGAGGAACGGATTTTGAAAAACCTTTACAAAAGCTGTTTTTCGCCGACCGGCAATATGCGCCGCGAGCTCTTCCGCTGGATTAATCCTGACCAGTACGGCAACATTTTCAATGCCGAAAACGACAGCCTGGACTTGGCCAGCAAACGCTTTATGGCTTTTGACTTTACCCATATTTTTGAAGACGAAACGCTGGCTCCGGCCGTCATCAGCTACATCATGCACCGTATTATGGCTGAAACCGGCGATACCGGCGTACCCTCGCTGATTATGATTGATGAAACCGCGCCGATGTTAAAACACCCGATGTTCCGCGATTACTTTATCATCGGTCTGCAGGAAGGACGTAAAAAACGTCAGGCTTACCTCTGCGCCTTCCAACAGCCGAACATCATTGACAAACTCGGTGTCGGCGAGGTTATTCGCGGTCAGTGTCAAACCGTCATCTTTTTCCGTAACCCGCAGGCCATGCCGGAAGACTATGCCAACTGGAACCTGACCCAGCGCGAAATCGACTTTATTTTCGGCAAAAGCTACCGCGATTTTCCTTATGCGATTTTGCTTTCCCGCCCGGCAACCGGTGAATCCGTTATTCTGGACGTCGATTTAAGTGGTCTCGGGCCATATCTGAAACTGTACAATTCCGGCCGTAAGAACGTTCTGCTGGTTGAAGAACTGATTAAGGAATACGGCGAAGCGAACTTTGTTACAAAATATTTAAATATTGGCTGATATGCATATTAGGCGTTTATAAATGGCGCAAATTTTGGTATTATTAAAATATACGGTTACTTGGCGTATGGAGGTTGCAATGAGTATTTTAAAACATCAAAAACTGATAACCCTGTTCGGGTTGTCATTGCTCATGTCTCTGTCCTCTCCGGCACAGGCGCAATGGCCTACGCTGGATTTGACTGCAATTAAAGAGGGAATTTCCTCCAAAATCGAACTGGTCAAACAGTCCAAAATCGTAACCGAAGCCACCAAACTGGGCGGCAAAATGAACAGTGCCATCGGCGATGCCAAATCCTCCGTAACCAAATTTGCCGGTGACAACCTCGAAAAAGCCAAGAAAAAAGCCGAAAAACTCCAGAAAGAAAAAGAACGCCTGGAAGAAAAGAAGAAAAAATTAGAAGAGAAAAAAGAAAAACTCGAAAAACAGAAAAAGAAAATTGAAAAAGCCAAAAAGGCCATGGAAGAAGCCAAAAAACTGAAAGAAGATGCCGAAAAGAAAATTCAGGAAGGCAAAGACATGGTCAACGACGTCAAATCTCAGGTTGACGAGGCCAAACAAATGCTGTCTCTTATACACATCTGACGCTG
>ENA-OXET01000357-OXET01000357.1-human-gut-metagenome-genome-assembly--contig:-NODE-357-length-21735-cov-13.848893_pt1 | contig 21735 bp, 16 predicted proteins | sample MGYA00249831_ERZ652256 | MGnify/ENA primary metagenome ERZ652256 (study PRJEB26925, sample SAMN05826983) | human gut metagenome | biome: ENVO:2100002; feature: ENVO:00000062; material: ENVO:00002003... | reverse complement strand
ACGAGATGAGCGCTAGTCTCGTGGGCTCGGAGATGTGTATAAGAGACAGGTGACGGAGAGGGCAAGCCAGCTTCGACAAAGCCGCTGCGCAGCGATAAGCAGCCTCTTTGTCAGAGCAATATTATCGCAACGTCCGTACATCTCTGTCGGCGTCCTTGCCCTCTCAGGCGCTCACGCGCCAGCTCTCCCAAGGGGAGAGCCTTTGACATTGGAAATGCCCCCTGCGTCCTCTCTACGGGAAGAGGCACAGGGGGCATTCATGTTTGTCGGGATGATCCGAGCGGCGGGGGCTTCAGCTCAGCCCTTGACAGCACCGGCGGAGATACCTTCGACGAACTGATCCTGTGCGCAGAAGAAGACGATGAGCTGCGGCAGGATAGAGATCAGGGACAGGGCCAGAATACGGTTCCAGGCAAAGCCCGTATCACCGTCCATGGACAGCTTGACGAACAGGGACATGGGGTACTTTGCAGGGGTCTGGACGTAAAGCAGGGGACCCATGAAGTCGTTGCAGCTCCACATGAACTGGAACAGTGCGCAGGACACCAGAGCGGGCATCAGCATCGGGACGATGACCTTGTACAGGGTCTGGAAGGAGGAGCAGCCGTCGATGGCGGCAGCCTCGTCCAGGTCGCGGGGGACGTTGCGCATGAACTGCACCAGCTGGTAGACGAAGTAGGTCTCAGTTGCGAATGCGCAGTGGACCCAGATGGCCAGATAGAACGGGCTGTTGACCCAGCCGAACTTGGTGTACAGCAGGAACTGAGGCACGTTCAGGACGACCTGAGGCAGGAACAGGGTGGCCAGCATGATGCTGAACAGGATCTTCCGGCCCGGGAAGTCGAAGCGGCCAAAGCCGTAAGCTGCAATGCAGGAGGAGACCACGGTGCAGATGACCTTGGGCAGGACGTAGCTGTAAGTGTTCAGCATGGCCTGCAGGATGTTGATGGAACCGCCGAAGTTGTTCAGCGCGTTCTTGTAGCCCTCCAGAGTGGGGTTCTTGATCCACAGGCCGATGCCTGCAAAGATCTCGCTGTTGTCCTTAAAGGTGGCGCTGATCATCCACAGCAGGGGATAGATCATGATGAGGCCCACCAGGATCAGGACGAAGTACTTGAAAAACGTCGCGATGGCGTTAGAAGCTTTCATTCCCATACTGTCACACCTTACCTTTCATCCGAGTAGTAGACCCACTTCTTCTGGCTGGTGAAGGCGATGATCGTCAGGATGCAGACGATGACGAACATGATCCATGCCAGTGCGGAAGCCATGCCCATCTGGTTGGACTTGAATGCGTAGTTGTAGACCAGAATGGAGATGAGGGTGGTGGAACCGCGGGGACCGCCGTTGGTGATGATGAACGGGCCATTGAACTCCTGGAAAGCCTGGCAGATCTGAGTGACCAGGTTGTAGAAGATGATGGGGGTGATCATCGGGACGGTGATGGAGAAGAACTGCTTCCACTTGCCTGCGCCGTCGATGGTGGCGGCCTCGTACAGGTCGGCCGGCACGCCCTTCAGAGCGGCGAGGAACAGCACCATGGCGGAGCCGAACTGCCAGATACGCAGGAAGCAGATGATCCACAGTGCGTAGCTGGGGTCGCTCAGCCAGGAAGGACCCTGGAAGTGGCCGAAGGTCAGCATACGGATGAGGGTGTTGACCAGACCGTCATCACGGAACACGGCCTTCCACAGCACGGCGATCGCAACAGAGCCGCCGAGGATGGAGGGGATGTAGTAGACGGTGCGGAACACGTTCACGCAGGCGATCTTGAAGTTCAGGATGTAGGCGATGAACAGTGCGAAGACCAGCTTCAGAGGCACAGTGATGAAGCTGTACTTGAAGGTGGTGATGAGCGCCTTGGTGATCTTGGGAGTGGTAAAGGCGTCCACATAGTTCATGATGCCATACTGATGGATGCCGTTGAAGAAGTCCATATCCGTAAAGCTGTAGTACAGAGACTGGCCGAACGGAATGGCCTTGAAGACGACGAAGCCGATGATCCAGGGGATCAGGTAGAACAGGCCCTGCCATTTGTCAAAAAACTTCTGGGCCGGGGTGCGCCCGAGAGAGGGCGCTTTGCTTTCTTTCATCCAGGGGGTCCTCCTTTTATAAGGATATGTCTCGTGCGCCGCACAATCGTTTGGACACATTTTTGTCAAAAAAATGTCATCACCGTCTTGCAAAAAAGGGGCATCCGTCCGTAGGTGGAAGGGATGCCCCTTGCAAGACTCCTTTATGCGGGGCGGCCCGTGTCAACACCGCGCGTGTGCGGGCCGCAAAAAGTCCATGAGGCGGAAATCAGACGGTGTAGCCGACAGACTCCATGCCGTCCAGCAGGGTATCGACCAGGTCAGCGCCGGAAACATTGTCGTAATCCAGAGTGTCGAACACCTCCTGATAGACGCCGGTGCCGGTAGCCTTCAGGTCGTTGGACTCGAACAGGGGGTCGAGCTGGTTGGAAACGAAGGCCATGACCTTGCCGTTGGCCTCAGCCACCAGCTCCTTGATCTTGCCGGCGCTCTGAGCAGCAGCCAGACCAGCCTTGGAGGCGGGGATGCCGCACTCGGAGCCCATGATCTCGGCACCCGTGGTCTCGTTCAGCAGGAAGTTGATGAGGGTAGCTGCCTCTGCGGGATGCTCGCAGGTCTTGGTGATGGCCAGACCCATGGAGACCTTGGAGAAGCCGCCGTTGTAATCGCCGAACTTGATCTCCTCGCCCACGGTGAAGCCGGCCTTGTTCTCCTCGTCCAGAGCGTCAGCGTACTTGGTAGCGGAGGAGTCCCACTCGAAGCAGCCGGCCAGCTTGCCGGTGATCCACTCGGTGGACTGGTGAGCGGCGTTGTCGCCGTTGGAGCCGTAGTAGGTGGGCAGGCTCATGATGACGTGGCCCTCGACCAGGCTCTTGATGAAGTCGATGCCCTCAGCGATCTGGTCGGCATCGTAGTTCAGGGTGGAGGTGGCGGGGTCTGCCCAGTCCTTGCCGTACTTGCTCTCGAGGTAGAACACCATCAGGATCATACGGTCGTATGCGCCCAGGTGCAGGGGATAGTAGTCATCGCCCAGCTTCTCCTGGAAGGTCTTGCCGGCAGCCATCAGCTCGTCCAGAGTGGTGGGGAAGGAGATGCCGGCCTTGTCGAAGGTGGTCTTGTTCCAGTAGAAGATACGGCCGGTCATAGACACGGGCACGCACTGCTGAGAGTTTGCCACGTTGCAGGCAGCCAGCTTGGCCTCATCCCACTGGGTCAGGTCGAGGTACTCGGAGACGCTGTTCAGGTCGATGAAGGTCTGGCCGTTCTTGGAGTAGTTGTACAGCCAGTTCCAGTTGATCTGGCAGACATCCTCAGCGACGCCGCCTGCGAACTTGGTGGACATGGTGTCCTCCCAGCCGGACCATGCAGCGAAGGTGGGGTTGACGGTGATGGTGCTGTGCTCAGCAGAGAAAGCCTTGATGGCCTCCTGGTAAGCGTTGTGACGGGACTCGCCGCCCCACCAGCTCATGGTCAGGGTGACGGGGTCAGAAGACAGACCAGCCACAGAAGCTGCGGCGGAAGAAGCGGCAGTGGAAGCGGCGGTAGAACCAGCATTGCTGGAGCCGCCGCAGGCGGCCAGCAGGCCGGCAGCACCCACAGCGCCAGAGACCTTCAGAAAGTCACGACGAGAAATTGCCTTGCTCATTTTCGTTCTCCTCCTATGTAGAAAACATCTTCTTGCATGGACGCCTCTGCAAAGCATCCGTTGTATACAAATATGATACCAAAAGCAAGAAAAAAAAGAAAGATGCAAATTGTAGTGATAGCGGCAGAAAACGTACAAATATTGCGCTTATTTTTTGCCCGGTTTTGACGTCATTGCCAGAATGAATAAACTTGGACCGAAAAACTGTGCAACTTGTATACTTCAACGATTTGCATAGAAAACTGGGATGCAACAGGAGAAGATTGGCCTGAATTGCAAGAATTTTGTAGCCGGGGCAGAATTTGTTGAAAGAGCGTTGTATACATCAAAAGCGACGATAACAGAAAGTTCCGGCCCCGAGCTGATATATCAATAGCGCAAAAAACGCGCGAATTGGGGCGCGACTGATATATCACGGATGCAGAAAAGATACAAAAATGCAGTCCGGCGTGCGGACGGCATAAAATCAGGAAAAAGAGTCACCGGCGGGCGGCGTAGAAGGCGCTGCGCTCCCGGAAATAGCACTGGGGACACATGCTGACGTACTGGACGTCGTTCTCAAGGTCGATGGCTACCTGTTCGCCCTCAAAGACGAAGCGGCCGTTGACCTTGCGGCAGTTGCAGGTGGCCTTGCGGCCGCAGGTGCAGATGGTCTTCATCTCCTCGATGGTGTGGGCCAGCTCCAGAAGCCGGGTGGAGCCGGGGAAGCCCTTGAGGGAGAAGTCGGAGCGCAGGCCGTAGCAGATGACGGGGATGTTCAGCTCTACCGTCACCATGAACAGCTGCTCGGCCTGCTCTGCGGTGAGGAACTGGCTCTCGTCACAGAGCACACAGGCCAGAGGCCGGCCCTCGCTGCCGGCGGCCCGGACGGCCTCCACCAAATCCATGTCCGGCGGCACCAGCAGATCGGCAGGGCGGCGGACGCCCAGACGGCTCACGAGGTCGCCGCTGCCCTTGGTGTCCACCTTCGGCTTGAGGATGAGCACCCGCATCCCCTGCTCCTCGTAGTTGTGGGCCACCTGCATCAGCGCGGTGCTCTTGCCGCTGTTCATTGCGCCGTAACGGAAATAAAGCTTTGCCATGTCGAAAAAGTCTCCTCATGAAAGGACTCTCTCAGCCAAAGCCTGACGGAGAGGGCCGGTATTATCGATAGTATCTGCTCAGTCCTGATTGCGCAGCCGGTAGCCCAGGCTCATCAGGCTGTCGCCGAGGTGGACGTTCTCCACCACCACGTCGGGATAGGAGACAGACAGATCGTAGTGGGAGAAGTTCCAGAAGCCCTGGATGCCCAGAGCCACCAGACGGCCGCTGATCTCCTCTGCGCCGCTGCGGGGCAGACAGAGCACAGCCACCTCGGGGTGGTGCTCGGCGCAGAAAGCTTCCAGCTCGTCGATGTGTAAGATCCGGATGCCGTTGATCTCTTTGCCCACCTCGTCGGGGGCATTGTCGAAGGCGGCGATGAGCTTGTAGCCGTTGGTGTCGGTGGTGATGAAGCGGCTCACAGCCTTGCCCAGACGGCCGCAGCCGATAAGGATGGTGGGCAGGAGGTCGCCGTTGCCAAAGAGCAGATGCTCAAGGATGCTCAGCAGGTTCTCCACCGAGTAGCCGATGCCCTGACGGCCATTCACGTCGCCGATGCAGTTGAAGTCCTGCCGCACCTGGGAGGCAGTGGTACCCATCTGGGCGGCCAGCTCACGGGACGAGATGCTGGTGATGCCGTCGTTCTTCAGGGTGCGCAGGTAGCGATAGTATTTGGGCAGGCGCTTGATGACGGGCAGAGAAGCTTTGCCGGGAGTGTTCATAGGGGGGCTCCTTTCTTTTTATCCGCAGCATTGCCGGGGAGAGGTGCGCAGCGGCAGGGCGCTCCGGCAAAAGATTTGTACTTTCTTGTACAATAATGATACATATTTGACAATCTTATCTCTAGTATAAAGTATACAGCGCGAAGAGAGAATGTCAAACCATTTGGCACATTTTTTTGAGAAAGAAAAGAAATCTTTGCCGAAGTATAACCGGCAGGAATGACGGACAAGCTGAAATGAAGCAAAAAGGAGGATGCGCAGAATGTCACAGGAAGAGAAGAACGTCCCCGTGGAGCAGCAGCGGCTGGAAAAAGAGCAGATCGAGGATATGGGCAGCGTTTACCGCACCCGGGGAGCTCACGCCATCCACTGCCTGACGGTCATCGGGCAGGTGGAGGGCCATGTGGAAGCGCCCCAGGGCCAGAAGACCACCAAGTATGAGCACGTCATCCCCCAGCTGGTGGCCGTGCAGGAGGACCCCGCCATCGAGGGCCTGCTGGTCCTGCTCAACACGGTGGGCGGGGATGTGGAGGCGGGGCTTGCGCTGGCGGAGCTCATCGCCAGCATCTCCAAGCCCAGTGCGGCGGTGGTGCTGGGCGGGGGCCACTCCATCGGCATCCCGCTGGCCGTCAGCGCCCAGCGGAGCTTCATCGTGCCTACCGCCACCATGACGGTCCACCCCGTCCGCCATTCCGGCATGATACTGGGCGTGCCGCAGACTATGCGCTGGTTCGAGCAGATGCAGGAGCGCATCACCGGCTTCGTGGCGTCCCACAGCGGCATCTCGGAGAAGCGTTATACTGAGCTGATGATGCGCACGGGCGAGCTGGTCATGGACGTCGGCACCGTGCTGGATGGCCGAAAAGCCGTGCGGGAAAAGCTCATCGACGAGCTGGGCGGGCTGTCGGATGCGCTGGCATGGCTCTACCGAGAAATCGAGGGGAAATAAATTGCCATTTGACTTTTCCCGTGGTACAATGAAAGAATCGAGTCGTATCGGAATTCTTCCATCGTCACCGACAGAGCCGCCCTGAGCGCGCCCTGCTTCATGATATAAAATAAGGAACGGGTTTTAGGAAACATGGCAAAGAGAAAACGCAAGACCTCCGGGCGCAGCACAGCCTCGCGCCGCAAGAACCGGACACAGGACCGGATGCCCGCGGGGCTCATCACCCTGTTTGCGGGGCTGGTGCTCATGGCGCTGGCTTTCGTGCCGGGCAGCTCGGCCTGGCGCACGATGCACGATGTCCTGTTCGGTGTGTTCGGCTGCGGAAGCTTTGTGCTGGGTGCAGCGCTGTGCTATCTGGCCATCCTCTACACCCGGGGCGAAGACCTGCTGCCCCATATCGCAAAGCTGGTGCTGGGGCTCATCTTCGCCAGCGGCACGGTCATCGTCTTTTCTGACATCCCCACCGACCAGACCGCCGCGCAGATGACTGCCACCTGTTATCATAATGGTATGAGCGCATGGCTCTCGGGCGGTGCGCTGGGCGCTGTGCTGGGCGGGACGCTCCTGCTGCTCTGCGGCAGACCCGCCGCCAATCTGGTCATGGCGGCGCTGGCGGCCTGCGCCAGCCTGTACATTTTTGACGTTACGCCCGCCGAGTGCTGGCAGTGGCTCTGCAACGTGGGCGGCAGCGTCCACGAAAAGGGCCTTGCCGTCCACGAGCAGAATGCCGCCCGCCGGGCCGAGCGTCTGGCAGAACGCGCCGCCGAGGAGGCCGAGGCGGAGGAATATGAGGACTATGGCGACGACCTGCCGGAAGACGAAGCGGGCGAAGGCGGGGACTGCTGCGGCGGCGAAGAGCCTGCCGCGCCCGCCTTCCATATCCAGCCTCCCGGCTGGCTGGCTGGCGTCTTCCACTGGGGCCATCAGGTGATGCAGGGCGGCGAACAGGCGGAGCCTGCCCCTGCGCCCGCACCGGAAGCGCAGACCCCGCCTCAGCCCGAGCCGGCCCCCGTACAGGTGGAGAAATCCCGGCCCCGTGCGCCCTTTGATATTGATTTAGGCCCTGACCATACCACCGTCACCAAGGGCGGCAGTGAGCCCATCGAGCCCATCATCCTCGGCCCCGGCGGCACCTTCGGCATGGACCCGCTCCGCCGTGCGCCCATCCGCCCCACCGTGACGCCCATCGTCCCGGACGCCGTGGATACCGCCGCCGAGGACTTCTTCACGGCCCAGCCCGAGCCGACGGTGACGCCCACCGTCACGCCCGCCGCCCCGGCAGAAGAGCCGGAACAGCAGCCCGCGCCTGAGCCGCCGCTCTCCTTCGGCATCCCGCTCTATGATTTGACCCCGACTCCGGAACCGGCCCCGCAGCCGGTCAGCGCCGAGAATGCGGTGGCGTTCCGCTCTGAGCCGGATGAGGACGGCTGGATCAGCATCACCAGCGACCCGGTGGAGGAAAAAGACCTCAACACGCTGGTGGCAGCCGCCATGGAAAAGCCTGCTGTCTCCGAGGAGCAGGCCGCGAACGCCCCCGCCGAAGAGGCGGAGACGGAGGAGAGCTTCCAGTATCAGTACCCCTCCATCGAGCTGTTCGAGCGCGCCCCGGAGGAAAGCGACTCCGGCGCGGAAGACGAGCTGAAAGCCAACGCCCAGAAGCTGGTGGACACGCTGGAAAGCTTCGGCGTCCGCACCCGTGTGCTGGATATTTCCCGCGGCCCGTCGGTCACCCGGTATGAAGTCCAGCCCATGGCGGGCGTCAAGATAAGCCGCATCACTTCGCTGGCGGACGACATCGCCCTGAATCTGGCGGTGGCCGATGTCCGCATGGAGGCACCCATCCCCGGCAAGCCTGCCGTGGGCATCGAGGTGCCGAACCATAAGAAAACGCCGGTCTACATCCGCAGCGTCTTCGAGAGCCAGAGCTTTTTGCGGATGACCTCGCCGATGGGCATTGCGCTGGGCAAGGACATCGCCGGCGTGGCCCAGGTGGCCGACCTGTGCAAGATGCCCCATCTGCTCATCGCGGGCAGCACCGGCAGCGGCAAATCGGTCTGTGTCAACAGCATCATCATGAGCCTGCTGTTCCGCTCCAGCCCCGAGGACGTCAAGCTCCTGCTCATCGACCCCAAGGTCGTCGAGCTGGCTGAGTACAACGGCATCCCCCACCTGCTGATGCCCGTCGTCACCGAGCCCCGCAAGGCGGCCGGCGCACTGGGCGGCGCAGTGCAGGAGATGGAGCGCCGCTACCACCTCTTCGCGGAGAACAACGTCCGCGACATCAAGTCCTTCAATAAGCTGGCGGCAGCGGACCCGAACCTCGAGAAGATGCCCTATATCGCCATCATCATCGACGAGCTGGCCGATTTGATGATGGTCGTCGGCAAGGATGTCGAGGACTCCATCTGCCGCATCGCCCAGAAGGCCCGCGCCGCCGGCATGCACCTCATCGTGGCGACCCAGCGCCCCAGCGTGGACGTCATCACCGGCCTCATCAAGGCCAACATCCCCAGCCGCATCGCCTTCGCCGTGTCCAGTCAGGTGGACAGCCGCACCATCCTCGACGGTGCCGGTGCCGAAAAGCTGCTGGGCATGGGCGATATGCTCTTCATGCCCGTGGGCGCACCCAAGCCCACCCGTATCCAGGGTACCTTTGTGCGGGATGAGGAGATCAGCCGTGTGCTGGACTTCATCAAGAAGAGCGCCACCGTCCAGTACGACGAAGCCATGATAGAGGCCATGGAAAAACACGCCATCCAGGACGGCAAGAAGGGCAGCAGCTCTGCCGACTCCGACGAGGAGGGCGGCAGTGACCCGATGCTCAAGCAGGCCGTGGAGGTGGTCATCGACGCCGGCCAGGCGTCCACCAGCCTGCTGCAGCGCCGCTGCAAGCTGGGTTATGCCCGCGCCGCCCGCATCATGGACGAGATGGAAGAAAAGGGCATCATCGGCCCCTACGAGGGCGCAAAGCCCCGCGCTGTCCTCATCAGCCGCCAGCAGTGGCTGGAAATGCAGATGAATCAGCCGGATGAATAGAATGTTTGATTTCGGAAGCAATAGAGCCCTGCTGGATAGGGCGGGCATAATGAAAGAAAAAGGATAACTATGGAGCATTACACCGAATTTCTCCCCATCAGCCGGGCCGACATGGAGGCCCGGGGATGGGACCAGCTGGACTTCGTGGTGGTGGGCGGCGACGCCTATGTGGACCACCCCAGCTTTGGCACCGCCATCATCAGCCGCCTGCTGGAAGCCGAGGGCTACAAGGTGGGCGTGCTGGCCCAGCCCCGCTACACCGACTGCGAGGACTTCAAGCGGTTCGGAAAGCCGAAGTACGGCTTCTTCATCGGCGGCGGCAATGTGGACAGCATGGTGAGTCACTATTCCGTCGCAAAGATCCCCCGCGCGGAGGACGAGTATTCGCCCGGCGGCAAGGGCGGTGCACGGCCCGACCGCAGCGCCACCGTCTACACCAGACTTGCCAAGCAGGCATACCCCGACCTGCCCGTCATTCTGGGCGGTCTGGAAGCATCGCTCCGCCGCTTTGCCCACTACGACTACTGGCTGGACACCGTCCTGCCCAGCATTGCCGAGGACTCTGGCGCGGACATCATCAGCTTCGGCATGGGGGAACACCAGACCGTGGAGATCGCCCGCCGTCTGGCGGCAGGGGAGCCGGTGGAGAGCATCACCGATGTGGACGGCACCTGCTACCTGACCGACTTCGACCACCTGCCCGAGCGGTATGTGGAGTGCGCGGGCTTTAAGAAGGTCGCCTCCGATAAGGTGGCCTATGCGAAAGCCTGCCGCATCCAGATGGACAATCAGGACGTCGTCAGCGGCAATATCATCGTCCAGAAGCAGAGCGAGAAGTACCTCGTGCAGAACATCCCCGCAAAGCCTCTCGTCCGCTGGGAGCTGGATAAGGTCTACGCCCTGCCCTACACCCGCCGCTGCCACCCCATCTACGAGGCCATGGGCGGTGTGCCTGCCATCCGCGAGGTGCAGTTCTCCATCATCCAGAACCGCGGCTGCTTCGGCGGCTGCAATTTCTGCGCCATCCAGCTGCATCAGGGCCGACGCGTCACCAGCCGCAGTGCCGACAGCATCGTGGCCGAAGCAGAGCGGATGACCCACGAGCCGGATTTCAAGGGCTACATCCACGACATCGGCGGCCCCACCGCCAACTTCCGTTTCCCATCCTGCCGCGAGCAGATGCTGCGGGGGATGTGCAACGGCGGCAAGCACTGCCTTGCCCCCACCACCTGTTCCCACATGATCGTGGACCACAGCGATTATTTGAAAATCCTCCGCCGCGTCCGGGAGCTGCCCGGCGTCAAGAAGGTGTTCATCCGCAGCGGCATCCGCTTCGATTACCTGATGGCCGACCCCGATGACACGTTCTTTAAGGAGCTGGTGGAGTACCACGTCTCCGGCCAGCTGAAAGTCGCGCCGGAGCACTGCGCCCCCAACACCCTCGCCTACATGGGCAAGCCGCCCATCGAGACCTTCAACAGGTTCAAGGATAAGTTCTACGAGCTGAGCAGGAAGGCAGGAAAAAAGCAGTACCTCGTGCCGTACCTCATGTCCAGCCACCCGGGCAGCACCCTCAGGGATGCCGTCTATCTGGCCGAATACCTCTACAAGAACCATATGCGCCCCGAGCAGGTGCAGGATTTTTATCCCACGCCCGGCACCGTGAGCACCTGTATGTTCTACACCGGCCTCGACCCCTACACTTTGAAGCCGGTGTTTGTGGAAAAGACCGCTGAGGGCAAGGCACTTCAGCGCGCCCTGCTCCAGTATTATGAGCCCCGCAACGCCGAAAAGGTCATCAAGGCGCTGAAAATGACCCACCGCGAAGACCTCATCCCCCTGCTGGTTCCCGCCGAGGGCCGCATTGCGGTCCAGCGCTCGGCCCGCAGAGCCGAGGCCGCCGATGTGACCATCCACGGCGACGGCACCTACACCGTCCGGCCCAGAGGCAAGGGCGGCAAGCCGCAGAGCCGCTCCGCCGCCCCGGCAGGCCGCAATCCGGCGGGCCGTCAGCCCAGCCCCGGCGCACGTTTTGCGCCCCATTCGGCTCCTGCGCATAAACCGAAAAGCAATCAACAGAAAGAGAATACATCGTGGAAAACTTCAAAAAAGAAAAAGTGACCCCTCAAACGCTCATGAGCCGCCTCGCTGCGCTGGCGCTGGCCGCAGCCCTTGCGCTGGGCCTCGTGGGCTGTGACACCTCTTCCATCGTCCCGGGAGGCAGCGGCGACGTCATGCCGAACCCGGCAGCTTCTCAGACCGGAACGACGCCTTCCGACGGGCAGGACGCCGCCTTCCAGATGCACTTCATCGACGTGGGGCAGGCGCTGAGCGTGCTGGTGGAGTGCGACGGACAGTTCATGCTCTACGACGGCGGCAATGTGGACGACGGCAGTCTGGTAGTCTCCTACTTGCAGAGTCAGGGTGTCGAGCAGCTGGAGTATGTCTTCTGCTCCCATGCTCACGAAGACCATGTGGGCGGTCTGGCCGCTGCGCTGGCCTGCTTCCCGGCCTGCCACGTCTACAGCCCCGTGACGGAAGCCTCCACCAAGTGCTTCAAGGATTTCGTCAAGTACACCCAGCAGCAGAACTTACAGGTCGAAGTACCTGCCGCAGGCACCCAGTGGGCGCTGGGCAGCGCCACCGTTACCCTGCTGGGCCCGGTAACGCAGTACAGCGAGACCAACAACACCTCGCTGGTGCTGCGCATCGACTACGGCGTCACCAGCTTTCTGCTGACCGGCGACATGGAAAATACCGCCGAGACTGACCTTGTAAACAGCGGTGCCAACCTGAAAGCCGATGTGCTGCAGGTAGGGCACCACGGCTCCAGCACCAGCACCAGCTACCTGTTTCTGAACGCAGTGCTGCCGGAAATGGGCGTCATCTCCTGCGGCACAGGCAACAAGTACGGCCACCCCCACGAGGAGACGTTAAGCATCCTGCGGGACGCCGGTGTGGACGTCTACCGCACCGACCTGCTGGGGACGATCACCGTTTCCAGTGACGGCCGGAACTACACGGTGGCAACGGAACACTTTGCCACCGACGCTGAGCTGAACCCCACCGACCCGGCAGCGTCCAGCACGGCCCAGCAGGCCTACATCGGCAACGTGAACAGCAAAAAGTTCCATCTGCCCAGCTGCGCCAACCTTCCGGCAGAGAAGAATCAGATCCTCTTCTCCAGCTATGATGAAGCTGTGGCCGCAGGCTACAGCCCCTGCTCGAGCTGCATCAAATAAGATGACCGCTCGGTCTCGCTGTCGCCTGACAAGGCCGGACGGAGAGGTCAAAGCAAAAAGCACCATGTTTCGAATCGAAGCATGGTGCTTTTTGTGCGTCGCTTCAGCAGTGATATAAAACTCCCCGCCGGGAGCACGCAGGATGCTTCCGGCGGGGAGAAGTTAGGAGGAGGCTGGAAAAATTATTTGTTGGAGAAGTCGGAGATGCGCTCCACGATGCGGATCAGATCCTCCAGAGTGGTCTTTTCCTTGGGCAGGTAGCTGTTGCCGGTCTTGGCGGTGACAAAGCCGAAGTAGGCGCTGGTACCCACGTTGGACTTGTACACGGACTCGATCTGGCTGGCATCGTCGAACTTCGGCTGAGTGCCCAGCGTCTCGTTGTAAGGCACGCCGCAGGACAGCAGAGCGATATGGCCCATCTCGTCGCGGTCGATGGTGGCATCGGGCAGGAAAGCGGTGCGCTTGGCACTTTCAGAGCTGGTGACACCGGCGTTGTACAGAGTGCCCTGTGCGATGGCGCTGGTGGGGTCTTTCAGCTCGATCATGCCAGCCTCGACCACAGCGGCGATGACGCCGTAATCCGGGTCGCTTGCGGGGACGTCGGAGATCGTGACCGGTGCAGACGGAGCGGTCAGATTCCACAGCTTGCCCAGCATCTTGGCGCATTCGCGCTTGGTGATGGGACGGTTCAGGTCGAGTGCGTCGTTCTCGTCGATGTAACCCTTGGAGGCAGCACGCAGCAGCTCGGCATCATTGGTGGTACCGGCGATCTCGGCGCTCCGCAGCACCTTGTAGGGGATGCTGGCGTCCTGATTGCCGCTCCGGTCGGTGGAGACGAACTTGATGTACTTTCCGGCCAGATAAGAGGGAACCGCATAGCTGCGGCGGATACGGAAGAAATGGTAATCGCCCTCGGCGCTGTCCGAGATCAGCCACTTGCTGCGCAGGTCGGTATCTTCGCCGCCCAGCAGGGTGGAGCTGCCCTCGATGCGCTGGCCCGGGACGGGAACGCCGAGGATCTTGGTTTCCACGGGGCGGGGATAGGTCTTGCCGTTGATGGTCACGTTCTCCATGACGGGGTCTTCCCAGTTCAGAGCGCGGATGTCGGTGCCGACGTTGGAGATGTTCACATTGCGGAATACCAGACCGGTGATGGGGACTTCCTCGAAGGCCTCCATGAAGATGCCGTACTCGCCGCCGCTGCTGGTCAGGTTCTCGATGGTGATGTTCTTGAACTGAGGCAGATAATTACCATCACGACCCACATCGTACAGCATGGTGGCGTGAACGACGGCGTTTCCGACGGATTTGACCTTGGAGTTGCGCAGATAGATGTTCTCCACAGCGCCGCCGCGCTCTGCGTTGGTCTTGAAGCGCAGGGCGTAGTTCAGAGTGGGGCTGTCGAAGGTATTGTTGTCTGCGAACAGGTTCTTGATGCCGCCGCTCATCTCGCTGCCGCAGGCGATGCCGCCGTGGCCGTCTGCGAAGGTGTTGTTGCGGATGATGAGGTTCTGGGTCGGATGACCGGCTTCGCCCAGCTCACGGCCATCGCGGTTGCGGCCGGCCTTGACGGCGATGCAGTCGTCGCCGGTGTTGAAGAAGCAGTTCTCAATCAGGACGTAGTTGCAGTTTTCGGGGTCACAGCCGTCGTTGTTGTAGCCGTGGGTGTCGATGGTGACGCCGCGGGCGGTGAAGTTGGTGCAGAGGACGGGGTTCAGCTCCCACATGGGAGAGTTGGCGATGGTGACGCCCTCGATCAGAACGTTGGTACACTCGATGGGCTGGTAGAAGTTGGGACGCAGATAGTGGCCTTCGCCGAAGATGCGCTCCTCTGCGGGGGTGCCGTTGTCGGTCATCTTGCGCAGCAGCTTGACGTCGTTGTTGCCGGGCTTGGTGATGGTGCCGTCCGGGTTGACGGTGCGGGACCAGTTCCACCAGTTGTTCTTGTCAGCCTGACCGTCGAGGGTGCCCTTGCCGGTCAGAGCGATGTTCTCCTGCTGATAGGCGTAAATCAGCGGGCTCCAGTTATACAGCTTGGAGCCTTCGTAGTGGGCGAACACCAGCGGGTAGTTGGCCGGGGTGATGTCCCGGGTGAAGCGCAGGACGGTGTCCTTGCTTTCCAGATGCAGGTTGACGTTGCTCTTGAGGGTGATGGCGCCGACGTCATACACACCGGAGGGGATGACGACCGTGCCGCCGCCGTGGGCGCTGGTCTCGTCGATGGCGCGCTGGATGGCTGCGGTGTCCAGCTTACCGTCGTTGGGGACGGCGCCGTAGTCCTGAACATTGACCGTGTAGGCAGGGAATACGGGGTCAGAAATGTGGGTCAGGATCTCTTCTGCCATGTCCCAGGACAGGTCGTTGGAGTTGGCAGCAGCAGGAGCGACCCTGCGCAGGCAATTCTCGTCTGCGGCTGCTGCATGAGGCAGGCTGGAAAGGAGCAGTGCGGCAGAGGTCGCACCGGCAGAGGTGAGAAACTGACGGCGAGTGATTTTTTTCATGATACGATACTCCTTACACTTCGTGCGGGTTGAAGGATGCATCCCTTTGCAGGCGGTGCGCTCCGTAAGACGGCTAAAGTATAGTAAAGATTTTACAAAATTTCAACGACAAATGAAAAATATCCTAGTTTTTCAAAGAAAGTATTGAAATATATCAGTTATTTTGCATAAGATTACGGAAGACATGGGTTCGGGAGGATGGAAGGGCGGAGGGCGAAAAGGCAAAAAATACCACCAGCGCGGCAGATGTGATACGAGATCGCATCTGCCGCGCTGGTGGTTCGCTCTAAGGTCAAAAAAGTTCAGCGTCCGCGTCCGGCTCCGCCGCCGTGGCTGCTGCCGCCTCCCATGCCGCCGAAGCCGCCGGAGCGACCACCGCCAAAGCTGCCGCCGCCGCGCCCGGCTCCGCCAAAACCGGAGCCGCCGCCTATACCGCCAAAGCCACCGAAGCCGCCGCCGCGGGGAGGACGAGGCCCACGGGGGCCTCTCGGGCCGCGAGGGCCGCCATAGAAACCGCCGCCGGGGCCGAAGTCATCGTAAGGGCCGCGGGGAGGGCGCGGGCCTCTGCGGCGCCGTGCGCCGAACCAGCCAAACGGCCCCCAGAACCAGCCGAAGGAGTGGCCGAGAGGGGTGATAAAGATAAAGAAAACTGCGATGAACAGGATGATATAAGCAAGCATGGAGAAAATGCCGCCGATAAAGCTTTCCCAGATGGAGTAGTGCTTCTGGGGCGGGACAGGCTCGACAGAGGGATGAGTGGTCTGGGCGTCAGAGCCGTCGGAATAGATGGTCCCGCCGCTCAGAGTGACACCATACACCTCTGCGATGGTGTTGGCCACATTGGTGGCGCAGGTGAGGACGGCGGCGTCGTACTTCTTGGCGGCGAAATCGTCCTCCATGGTCTGCACGAGGGAGCTTGCCTGATCGGCCAGCAGGGTGCTGCGGAAGCCGTCGCCGTAGGTCAGATAGTAGTCGCCGTCGGCGTACTGGTCCGACTGCATCACCAGCAGGATGAGTACGCCGTTGTTCTTGCTGGAACTGCCGATGCCCCAAGCATTGATGGCCGCCATGGCGTAGTCCTCGGTGGTGGCGCTGCCGGTGTAGTCCACGGTCAGCACGCCGATCTGTGCGCCGTCGCAGCTGGAAGAGAGCTGTGCGTTGAGGGTCTCGAGCTCCGAGGTGGTGCTGTCGCTCAGCACACCGGCGTCGTCCACCACGCATTGATCCTTCGGCAGGCTGGGCAGCTGGATGTTGGCAGCCGAAGCCGCCGGTGCCAGCGCCGTGATGCCGACAGTCACGACAAGAAGCAGTGCTGCAATGCGGCGGGAGAGTGTTTTCATCGTCTTCATGCGAAAAGTTCCACCTCCTGTATGCCGAACAGCTTGCCCAGCGCGCTGGCCGGGAAGCCGCCGACGTCTTTCTGGTAGCTCTGGACCGCATCGTTATAATGCAGGTTGCTGATGATGGTCTGCGCACTGTTGAACTGGCTGTACTGCCCCTGCACCGCGCCCATCTTCATGGGGTCTGCGGCCTGCTCCTGCAATTTTGCGTAGAGCTGGCCGATGGCTGTGCCAAGCGTCTCGTTCGACTGGTAGAGCATATGCATCCTGCCGCCGGTGTAAACACTCAGAGAGTCCGGTGCGTGAATCCTGCCATCGGACTGCACCGCCCCGAGGCAGGCGGAAAAAGAGTCCAGCGCAGCCTGTGCCGTCTGCACTTCGGTGCTGTCAGCACCCAGTGTGTTGGAGGCGGTGGTGATGATGTTGGCGGCCGTGTTGAGCCGTGTGGTCAACTCCTCATTCAGGGCATAGCCGCTGTCTGCGGCCACGCCAGTGGTGAACCCGTTCTTCACCGTGTCGTACTTTGCCCGGAGCTTCGCCCCGCCAAAGCCGACAAAGCAGGCCAGCATCACCACGATGCAAAGCGCCACGGCCACGGCCTGCTTGCTCAGCGCGGCAGGCAGGGTCTTTTCGAGGCCTGCCAGCTTCTGCTGGAAGGGCGTCAGCCGCACTTCCTCCTCGGCGGGCGCTGCGGCGCGATAGCTGGAAGCGTCAAAGCCGCCGGTGGGTCGATTCTGTTGTCTGGAAAAATCTGCGTTTGCCATTTCAGCTCCGGATCTCCATCATCTTCTGTTTCAGCTCGTCTTCGATGCGGGTGAGCTCCTGCTCGGCAGCGGCACGCTTTGCGCGGCCCTCGCTCTGGATCTTGTTCAGCTCGTCCAGCGTCTCGATGAGGCTCTTGTTGGTCTGCTGCAGGGTCTCGATGTCCACGACACCGCGCTGGGACTCCCTGGCCGTCTCGATGGTGCCCATCTTGAGGGCGTCGGCGTTCTTTTTCAGCAGCTCGTTGGTCATGTCGGTGACGGCACGTTCGGCCTGCATGGCCTGCTGGCTGTGGGCCAGACCCAGTGCCAGCACCATCTGGTTCTTCCACAGGGGGATGGTGTTGACGATGGTGGACTGTATCTTCTCGGCCATCATGGAGTTATTGTTCTGCAAAAGCCGGATCTGAGGACCCATCTGCAGGCTGATGGTGCGGGTCAGCTCGAGGTCGTAGAGCTTTTTCTCAAAGCGCTCGCACTGGTCGGCCAGATCGCGTGCGGCCTGTGCGTCCTCAGGCAGGCCGGAAGCCTTTGCCTTGTCCATCGCCTGCTGCAGCTCGTGGGCGCGGAAGTCGGCCAGCTTCTTCTTGCCCGCGAGGATATACATGCTCAGCTCTTTGAAATAGGCCATGTTCAGCTCGTACATCTTGTCCAGCATCGCAATATCCTTGAGCAGCTGCACCTGATGCTTTTCGAGGGCGGACTGGATGGTCTCGACGTTCGTTTCCGCTTTGCTGTACTTGGTCTTCATGTTGTCGAGCTGGCTGCCCTTTTTCTTGAAGAAGCCGAGGATGCCCTTTTCTTCTTCGGCGGCGTCAAAGTTCTTCAGCTCCCCGATAAGGTCGGTGATCATGCCGCCCACCTCGCCGAGGTCTTTGGTGGACACTTTGGAAAGTGCCGTCTCGGAGAAGTCGCCGATCTTCTTCTGGCAGGCGGAGCCGTACTGCAGCACCTGCTGGCTGTTGGTGATGTCGATCTTCTGAGCGAAGGCGTCCACCATCGCCTGCTCCTCGGGGCTGAGCTTGACCTGTTCGGCCTCGGGGGCCGCAGCGGGTTCGGGCTGCTTCTCCTCGGCGGCAGGTGCTTCCACCGGGTCGAGGGTCAGGGTGGGGACAGCGGGTGCGTCTAAGTCAAAATTGAACGTATTATCAGCCATGAGAGATTCCTTCCTTTCCAAATCAGGCGTTTAGCCTAAGCCTTGTCCTTTGAGCATATTCTGCAATACCGTCAGATCCGCCGAGAGGTCCATGCTTTCAGCGGCATACAGTGCATCCAGCTGGTTTTCGAATGCAGTGGCGATGGAAGCCGCGTTCCGCTCCACCTCTGCCCGAATCGAAGCGGCATTTTCGCCCCGCACGCCCTGGCGGGCCAGCTTTGCGTACTGCTCCAGCACGTTCACCGCGTCGGGCAGATAGTAGTTCGCAAAGCGGCGTACCTGCTTTGCCTTGGCGGGGCTGGCCTCCACCGTCTCCACGATGGAGCGGCCTGCCTTTTCCATCCGGGTCATGGCGGCGGAAAGCTCCGGGTCGGGCAGGGCCTCGTTCAGCGCGTGGAGGGCATCCAGCTTCTGCTGGATGTCGGCCAGCATCTCGTCCACATCGCCGCTGCCGGTGTGGAAAGGCACTTCATGCTCCACCACCCGGGGCGGGCAGACCTTCTTTGCCGCGCCGAACATCACGGCTGCGCCGCCCAGCGCTAGCAGCAGCGCCCACAGCTTATATGCTGGCAGCGCCGCGCACAGCACCGCGAACACCAGCGCCGCCGCATACCACGGCAGGACGCTGGGCTTTTGGGTGCGGATAACTTTGCTCATGCATTTTCTCCTTTCCCGAAGGGGCGCACCGCCCCTTGCACTCTTCCATAATAAATCCTTTTATCCACAAAACGCAAGTGTTTCATGAATAATTTACAGGTTGGAAACGGTTATATAATCTTTGAGGGCCTCGCCCCAGACCTCGCGCAGGGTTTCGGGGCGGCAGGCGGCGTTGGCGGGGCTGGTGCTGGGCAGCTTGACCGCCGGGATGCCGGACACCGGCAGCAGGTATTTGGTATAAATGCGGTAGGCCGTGGCCCCGTTGCAGAACACTGCCTCAATGGGCGCTTTTGCCAAAAGAGATGCAATGTCGTTCGGCACCACGTCCCGGATAGAGGCGTCCGACGCGCCGGTGATGGTGCAGCTTTCCAGCGTGTCCCACAGGGCGAGGCCATGGCGGAGGATGATGCCCTTTTTGGCCTCGATGTCCTCCCGGGCGGGGACAGGCTCGCCGGTGAGGGCTGCCATCATGGGCCAGAAACGGTTCTGCGGGTGGCCGTAGTAGAAGGCCATCTCCCGGCTTTTGGGGCTGGGCCATGTGCCGAGGATGAGGGCGCGGCTGTTTTCAGAGTAAACGGGTGCGAAGCTCATCGTTCCATCGTCTCCCATGCAGAGCCGAAGCTGCGGTCGGAGGGCTCCGCCTTCGGGCCGTCGAACCACAGCTCTTCAATAAGGGCAGCAAGTCCGTCCTCCCGCACATCGCCGATGACGCGGTCAGCGGCGGCTTTGGCTTCGTCGGTGCCGTTGGACATGCAGCAGCCGAGGCCGGCTGCTTTCAGCATCCCGACATCGTTGGCGGAGTCGCCTGCCGCCACGGCTTCGGCGAGGGAGAGGCCCATCTTCTCGCAGAGGTCTGCGAGGCCCGCGCCCTTGTCGATCCCGCCCCGCACGATGTCGTAGAAGTGGGAGCCGTCGGGCAGCTGGCCGCCCACCTGCATGAAGTGAAGGCCGAGATGGCCGTATTTTTCGTGGAACCGCTCCAGCGCCCCCTCGGGGAAGATGCAGAACGCCGCGTGAGGCATATCGATGAGGTGGCGGTCCTGGTCTTCGCCGTCCACGCAGTCCAGACCGACGCTGTTCATCTGCTCGTAGTACTTGTGGAGGATGTCATACTCGCAGTAAGCATAGTATGCATCCTTGAAGTCAAATTGCAGGGGGTAGTTGTAGTCCTCACAGAAATCCACCAGCGCGTACATCTCTTCACTGGTCATGGGGTGCTCTGCCACGATGGCGCCGTTCTTGTCCACGACGCAGGCACCGTTGCAGGTGATGGCATAGTCGAACCGGATGCCGCCCAGCTGGCCTTTCCGGTTGATGGCAGACCAGGACCGGCCTGTGCTGAGCACGAATTTTCCCCCGGCGGCCTGAAGCTTCTTCACGGCCTTGACCATGGCCGGACGGGGCTGGCTCTCCCCGAAGGGGACGAGGGTGTTGTCGTAATCGCTTGCGAGAATTTTATATTGCATGGTGTTCTCCTTATATCTATAGATAAGCTGAGTATATCACAAAATGGAGGCTTTGTCTCCAAAATAAAAAGCACCTGCACGCTTCTCCGAAGAAAAGGTGCAGGTGCTTTGCAAATACTCAGGCGATAAATGCTACCACGATTTGGATACCCACGCCCACAGCAGCGCCGCAGGCCCAGGTCAGGCCGGTGATGAAGAGGTTCTGCTTCCAGGAGGGATTCACCCGCCACAGCACGGCGAGACCCACGCCCGCGCCGGTGCAGAGACCGGCCACGAGGCTCGAGAAACGGAGTGCGCCCTCGACGTAGAGCTGGGTCATCAGGACGCTGGCGGCACAGTTGGGGACAAGGCCCACCAGTGCGGCCACCACCGGCTGGAAGAAGCCCATCCGGCCCAGCACCGAGGCGAAGACATCCTCGCCGACGCACTCGACGATGAGGCCGAACACGAGGCTGAACACGAAGATAAAGACAAAGATCTCGAGGGTGTGGCGGAGCGCGGCCTTCCAGATGGGCTGGGGATGGCCCTCTTCGTCGCTGTGCTCCTCGTGGCAGTCCACCTCGTCGGCGTGGCCGGTGTAGCCGCCGCGCAGGCTGCGGGGCAGGGCCTTGCGGAGGACGAAATCCAGCAGAAAGCCCACGAAGACAGCGTACACGACTTTGATGACCATCAGCAGGATCAGCTTATCCCAGTAGGCGGGCATGGACACCAGCAGGGGGACAGCCTCGTCGCTGGTGGAGAGATAGACGGCCATCAGCGTACCCAGCGTGATGACGCGGGAGGCGTAGAAGTTGGAGGCGATGGCCGAGAAGCCGCACTGCGGCACACAGCCCAGCACCGCGCCCGGCACCGCACCCCAGCGGCCGCCGCCCGCCAGCAGGGTCTCGATGCGCTCACCGTGGCGGGTCTCGACATATTCAATAAAGAGATAGGCTAAAAACAGGAAGGGGAGCATCTTGGCGGTGTCCACCAGAGTTTCGCTCAGTACATCCAGAAAAAGTTCCATTGTTTGATACCTCGTGATATATAAAGTGTAGATAAGGCTTGTTTGCGCGCCTGTGCGCGGGGCAGAGCGCTTTTTCATTAAGGCTAATGTTCTCTTTTGCGTGCCAAAAGAGAACCAGAAAAGCACCAGCGATTTCGACGC
>ENA-OXET01000340-OXET01000340.1-human-gut-metagenome-genome-assembly--contig:-NODE-340-length-22739-cov-22.087815_pt1 | contig 22739 bp, 24 predicted proteins | sample MGYA00249831_ERZ652256 | MGnify/ENA primary metagenome ERZ652256 (study PRJEB26925, sample SAMN05826983) | human gut metagenome | biome: ENVO:2100002; feature: ENVO:00000062; material: ENVO:00002003... | reverse complement strand
TACGGGTATGAATGCTTTTGTTGATGACGAAGTTGCAATGAACCGCCGTTTCTTTCTCCGTGGGGGCTGCTACCGGCTGTTTTCCGCCGGTAGATTTTTTCGTGGACGACAGCAACCCGTCCAGTCCGCCCTTCATACTGTCTTTCAGTAAATCGCTCTTGCTCATATCGGGGTTATTTTAATTTCAGTACCTCTTGCGCCAGAGCCATGTAGTCCTTAGCCCCGTTGCTGTTCTTGCTGTACTCGAAGATGTTCTTGCCCTTTATGGGCGCTTCGGCCAAAGATACATTGTCCCGTATAACGGTCTTGAACACCTTGTCGCAGAATGAATCCTTGACGAGTTCGGCCACGCTCTTGTTCAGCGTCTTGCGTTTGTCAAACTGCGTAATGACGATACCGCCAATGGCGAGTTTCGGGTTCAAGCATTCCTGGACGGTGGCAATCACGTTCATGATTTTGGCCATGCCGCGCATGGCGAGGAACTGTGCCTGTACCGGGATAATCAGGTAGTCTGCCGCAGTAAGGGCGTTCAGTGTAAGCAATCCCAGCGAGGGTGGACAGTCGATAAGGATATAATCGAATTTCCGGTGATCGAGCGATTTGGCTATTAGCCCGCTCAATATCAGTTCCCGTCCCGGCTCGTTGATGAGTTCGGCCTCGGCAGCCGAGAGATCGAGACAGGACGGTACGACGGTAACACCTCCTGCCGTTTCAACTAACGGCAAGGGGTATTTGCCTTTCATCGCCCCGTACACGGTCTGTTCCTCCTCAATGGAGAGGCCGAAGGATTCCGTGAGATTTGCCTGACCATCCATGTCGATAGCCAGCACGCGCTTTTTCTTCTGCTGCAAGGCCGCAGCCAGATTGATGGTGGTGGTCGTCTTTCCGACCCCGCCTTTATGGTTTAGAACCGCAATTATTTTTGTCATAACATATTGCCTTTAAATTCAATACAAAGATAATACTATTTTTAGTAATTACTAATTTTAGTATATACTAATTTACTACAATATATAACTTTAGTATATTAGTATTATAGTATTTACTATTATACTAAATATAGTATATACTATACAGTAAGGCAGATTTGCTCTGTACTACAGTACTTTTTAAATGCAAGAATTAAGTGTATTCTTCAGAAAAAAATCGCAGAATTTGCAATTATCTTAGAATTAAACGGTTATTCGGGTTGCATGGAAATTGGGTAACGAGATGGCAACCGTTCCTATTTCAGAGTTCATTATTGTCTTGCACCAATGTTATAACTCTTGATGTACAAAGGTATAACTTTTTTATGAATGGGCAAAAAGGTGGTGAAGATTTCATTGTATAGGTGCAATTATTTGAATTTAGTCTATCATCAATCTGTGATATTATGAGTTCCCCGATTCCGCCAATCACCCATTTCCGTTGCTCGTCTGCAAAGGAAGTACAGACTTCATTTGAAAGTTGAAAGGTCGGGCGGCAAGCCGTTTCGGGGTGAATCTTCCTTCCTTGAAGAGTATTCACCCCGAAAACCTTTCCCCCTTCAAGCCTGTACTTAAAACCGCAGACGGCAACGGAAATGAGCGACTGACGAAAATGTAGATAAACAAACAGACAGCATACAAAAGGGTTCTTACATTGATAACCCATTTGTATGCTGTTCTTGTATCTATCCATAGGGGCACTATTATTTTGCATCAGATGAAAATATGGGCAAGCGGTAAATTTCGCTCCCTCCAAAAATATAGAAGGGATTATCCGCTGCCACTCATCAGGTGCGTGCCGTTATACTCCCGTTTCAAGGCTTGCTCAATTTCACTACGCTTGTAGAGGACTTTGCCACCAAGCACATAATAAGGGAGTGTCCCGTTACTGCGATACTCGCTCAATGTTCTTCGGCTGACTTTAAGCATATATGCTACCTCCTTGTCGCACATATATTCATCGTCATTGGGTAATGTTGCCCCATCTTTTGGAATGCTGTCAATGATTTCCGACAACTGGTCGATACTCTCGTGAATGGACTGCATCCACGCATCGTCTTTGGTTCTCATCTCTTGGTACATAGTTCAAATTGTTTTTAGTGTTATACATCGGTTAAATCTCTCTGCCTCGCCATTTGGCCTCCTTGCGTCTATCCTCCACCTTTTTTACGATGCTATCCACATCTTCAGGCAGGTAGTAGGTGCGATTACCGATTTTGGTGTAGGCAAGAGTTCCGTTATCTCGCAAGGTCTGCAATGTTCGCTTGCTGATTTTCAACTTCTGACAAACATCCTGATGGTCGAGCCAATTGTTTGTCTTTTTTCTACCACCCTTTACAACGGGTGAGTTCGATACTCGCAGAATGAACTGCTCAATCTTCGTGGCAAATTCCTCGAATGCCTTACGCTCAAAAACGATTAAATCCATACGCTTTCGTTTTATTTGTTTTTAATATTCTCAACCTTTTGTTCCGCTAAGATATAGTCGGCATAAACTCCAATCCAAGCGTTTTGAAGATGTGGCAGTGTGTGGCGCTCATTTGGCACTCTCTGGCGTCATTCTCCACTCCGCCCACATCGGTAATTTGTTCTATTCCCATTAGCCGTTGCCGTATCTTCACTGCAAATAAAAGCAGTAAAAAGCATATTGCAATGGGGGTGTCTATACGTGTCATAGACTGACATATCATTGCATATTCGGTGTTATGAATAGCACCACTAAATCCTATTATATCCTTAATCATTGTTGTTTCTCTTTTCATCGTCATTTCGTTTTCTTGGTGCAAAGAAATAGATATGTAATCACACCTCAATCATCTTGTGAGCCTGTTGCAGTATATGGCACAGGTCGTGGCACTTTTAGGTGTATATGATGATACCTTTCTAAGCATACATCACATTGTAGTCCATATTATATAAGAATACACAAAGCGACCGCCCGTCTCGGATCTTGTCCGTAGCATTGCCGTTTGTCAGACCGATACCTATCCGTCTGCCAAACTTTTGCCCCGAACAGCCGATACAGGCGGTCACTTATTCTATGAAAGCAGAATGACAGATAGACCGACCTCCGATGTTTCGGAAGTCCGTCTATATACCATTGAATTTAAGACCTTAATTCTCCCATTTAAGGTTTTCGGCATTACTCGCTCATCATCGTTCAACTTGGGAAGAATCATGAAGTCGGAACGCCTACCCAATCAGCCTGAAAAGCAATACAATTCATAATTGCCTATATAGACCTAATTAGTTGTGGTAGAATAGTATGCATATTTTCTTTGCAGCAGATAATCGGTCATAATTGTGCACAAAGACCATATGTTGAACTTTCAAAACCATTCAAAAAATGAGTAAAAAAGAGATTAAAATCAGTAACGAAGAGATGATGGAGTTGATGGGACTGAAGCGTACATCAGACTCTAATGACGATTCTGACAAGACCGCCATTGAGTTGGCTACCGAGAAGTATTCAAAGGAGGAGTTGGCAGCAAAGGAAACTGTACTATCAGTCGAGCCAAAGCCTGATGAGATTACTCCAGAGGATACGGAGGAGTTGACAAAGGTTGCTAACTCTGAGGAGCAGTCACCAGCCCCCACCATTCAACGCAGGGTGAGCAGCAAGCAACGCAAACTCTCATTGGAGGAGTACCGCAATACTTTTATGCGACCTTACAGGATTGAAGACCGCAAGCCCGTATTCATTAGCGGCAAATTACGCAAGATGCTCGACAAGTTCGCCTGCAAAATCGGTGAGGACAGAATGAGTATGTCGGGATTGTTGGAGAATATCGTTCGCCATCACATCGAACTATATGCCGATGATTTTGAGCATTGGAAAGGGATGTAATATCACGGCAGCTTGGACTGCTAAATAACAGTCTACACCATCTAAAACCGTCAATGACGGTGGAAGCAGCAAGCCCTCGGTCTTGGGGTGTAGCGAGGTTATCTTTCGGGATGCCGAAAATGTCGGATGAGCCGCCATTGCACCCGAAAACCTCGCTCCACCCCGACGGGTGGAGGTAATCCGCTCCCGATGGTCGCAGATTGTGAAAAGCCGAATTTGAAAAACAAATGAAATGTAAAAAGTATGGTAAAGAATAAGACAAAACCCAAGCCCAGAGGCCGACCACAGGTCAGCACTCTGAAACGACTTACCAAGTCGGTAACGGTGAAGTTCTCAAAGCCCGATTATGAGATGTTACGCCGCCGAAGCAAGAACGCCAATCGCACGCTTGCCGAGTACATACGAGAGTCAGCCTTTGATGCACAAATCGTAGCCAAACATTCGGCTGAGGATGCTGCTGTAATCCGTAACCTTACGGGTATGGCAAACAATCTCAATCAGCTTACAAAGCTGTCGCATCAAACAGGCTTCTATCGCACGAAGAATATAGTGGTGGAGCTACTCGAAAAACTCAAGTCTATAATGAACGACTATAAGTCAGCAGAAAGGAGGTGCCGATGATAGGTAAAATCAAGAAGGGCAAATCCTTTGGCGGATGCGTACGCTATGTGATGGGTAAAGACGATGCCAAAATCCTTGCCTCGGATGGTGTTTTGCTCGGAACGAACAAAGAAATGATTGATAGTTTCAACTGTCAATGTCTCTTAAATCCGAAAATTAAGCAACCATTAGGGCATATTGCACTGAGTTTTAAGCCTGAAGATGCACCACGATTAACAGATGAGTTTATGGCAAAAATTGCTTTAGAGTATATGGAGTTAATGGGAATTAAGAATACTCAATTCATCTTGGTAAGGCATCATAATACCAATAATCCGCATTGTCATTTGGTATATAATCGCATCAACTACGATGGTAAAGTAATCTCCTCGCAGAATGATTTTAAGCGAAATGAAATTGCTACAAAGAAGTTGAAAGACAAATACGAATTGACTTACGCAGAAGATAAGAGCAAGACCAATGTGAAGAAGCTCCACAACCCTGAGAGAGTGAAGTATGAGATTCATAATGCTGTAAAGGCTGCATTGAAACGATGCAGAACTTGGGAGGAATTTAATGAGGAGTTGAAACGCAGAGGCATTCACTTGGAGTTTTCATTTAGGCGAAAGAACAGTCGTGTCGTGGATGATATACAAGGCTTACGATTTATAAAGGATGGGCTTACATTCAAGGCTTCCGATGTGAGTAGGCAGTTCAGTTATTCAAAACTTAACGAACAATTAAGTTGGGATAAACCGAAAATGCAGACCGAAATAGAGCCTAAGCAGCAGCCGATAAGGCAAGAGGAGGAGCGTAATTACAGCGTTACCGACAATCTTATCGAAAGCAACGGATTAGGTTTGTTTACTCCATCAGATGCACCGCAGGAGGATGAACAAGCACCTTCTTGGCAAAAGAAAAAGAAGGATAAGAAGAAAAAGAATCGAGGAATAAGATTCTAAACAATCAATTTTTTCACACTTAAAAAGAGTTTAATATGAACAACAAAAATTTCAAAAATAACGACCACGAGTCGTGTATGGAAGGCATCTACGGATGCATGGAGCGAATCGAAGCCGGTATCATCGAATTACAAAAATCGATTCAGTGCAATAATAGTTCGGTAGTTAGCAACGATGCTGATGAAACATTCGTGCAGGAGATTAAGGAACTTGTTGGCAATGCCACAGGTCTCAATTGCCGACACACAGACCGCAAAATTGAAGAGCAGACTAAGGTGTTAAATTCAAATTTTAGTGCCATAAGCGAGGCTGTAAGGGATGTGAAAGCGATTGTCAATAAATCGCAATCGTCTGGCGATGTGCTAAACTCGCTGGCAGAAATCAAGGCTAAACAGCAGGAGGAATCCGATAAGGTCAAGAAGATGTTCCGAGAAACCAATGAAAATATCGAAAGTGGAATAGCCAATGCCAAGCATCTTCGTATCAGCATTGATGAACCTCATGTCTTGATAACCTTTGTAATCATGTCGGCAGCCATTGCAGTTTTATCAGTTGCTTTACATCTGGCAAAACGTCCGAACTATGAACGCATTGATAATGACCTCAAATATCGTTACATAAAAATGAAAGGCGATGCTTCGGCTGAACATATAGCCACTTTGGAGGACATCTTCGAACTCAACCGAGATAACCAAAAGATTGAGCAGATGCGTGAGGATGTGGAAATCTACGAAGAGGCTGTCCGTAAGCAAGCCGCCCTTACCGAGCAAGCAAGGCTCAAAGAGCAGGCAGCAAAGGAGCAAGAATCAAGAGCCAAGTCCATCAAGAACAAACAGGACGATAGTAAGGTTAATCTGAATAACAAATCAAAACCCTGATTGTGATATGGCAACAGTTAAGATTAAGTTCCGACCATCAACGGTTGATGGCGGACAAGGTACAATTTTCTATCAAGTAATCCACAATCGTGTAGCCCGTCAGCAAAAGACGGGCTACCGTCTCTACGGCTCTGAGTGGAACAATCACTTGTCGGAGGTGGTATTACCACGATTCAATGATGAGAGAAAGCGTTATCTGTCGGAAATAATCGATAAAATCCGAATGGATGTAAAGGCTCTTCAAAAGATTATTTCAGTATTTGAGCATAGCGGATGTGACTATACCGCTGATGATGTAATAGCCGAGTTCATAGCGGATAATCCAGAAAATTATCTCTTCTCATTTATGGAGGGCGTAATATCCAATCTGAAAACATTGGGCAAGATACGTACTTCGGAAACATATGCTGCTACGCTCAGCAGTTTCCGGCGCTTTCGTGAGGATAAGGATTTGGCATTGGACAATATGGATTCCGATATGATGATGGCATACGAAGCCTACTTGAAGCGTAGCGGAGTAAGCCCCAACAGTTCATCATTCTATATGCGTAATCTTCGGGCTGTATATAATCGTGCCGTGGAAAAGGAGTTGACCACCCAGCGACACCCGTTCAAGCACGTCTATACAGGTGTGGATAAAACCGTCAAGCGAGCTGTACCTCTTAAAACGGTTAAGCGGATTAAAGAGATGGATTTGTCGATGAATCCGACTCTTGATTTTGCCCGTGATATGTTTATGCTAAGTTTTTACACTCGTGGTATGTCATTCGTGGATATGGCATACCTACGGAAAAAGGACTTGAACGGCAATATTTTATCGTACCGCAGACGCAAGACAGGGCAACAGCTATTCATCAAATGGGAGAAGTGTATGCAGGAGATAGTGGAAAAGTATGATAATCCGTTGTCTCAATATCTGTTGCCCATCATCAAACCCCTCAGCGAAATAGATGAACGCAAGCAATACATCTATACGGCACACAACATCAACCGTAGCCTAAAAGTCATCGGCAACCAATTGGGATTGTCCGTACCACTTACGATGTATGTGAGCCGTCACGCTTGGGCAAGCATCGCCAAGAGCAAGAATGTTCCTATTTCGGTTATCAGCGAGGGAATGGGTCACGATTCAGAAGCGACCACACGCATCTATCTTGCCTCATTGGACACGATGGCAATTGATAAAGCAAATAGTATGATTCTGAAATCTCTGTAAGTGAAGGATTGTTGAGCGAAAGAAAAGTCTCTTTGGAAGAGAAATGATTACCGTTGCAAAATTACACATTTTTCGGCAAATGGAACCAATTTACACTAAAAAATGTTACGCAAAATTCTGATTTTGTTCGGGCAAAAAGCGGATTGTTGAGCGAATAAGTTATGCCCATTCAACTAAACAGCTAATTTTCAACAGATATATACTGCATAAATCACTCTTCCAAAGAGAAGTGACCTATAATTCTGATTTATGCGCATTAAGAAATATTGTATAACACTGATTCTCTTGCTGTTTGGTGTAGGTGCTGCGCATTCGCAAGAGAGCCGCACGGAAATCTGTGTCGATTTCCGTGTGAACAGTACTGTCATAGATTCCGCATACTCGGACAATGCCGCCCGTATGCAGGAAATCATCGAGTTCTTACGGAATATCCGTCAGGACAGTACAATCAACATCGTGGAAATATCCTTCTGTGGAGCGGCATCACCCGAAGGCAGTGACCAACTCAACCGCAGACTGGCACGAGGTCGCCTTACCGCACTCGAAAGACTTGTCCGCAAGGAGGTGGATATTCCCGACAGCCTCATTACCCGTAATGACAGCTACATCCCGTGGGATTATCTGAAATCACAGATTGAGGATTCGGGATTGATACATAAGGATGAAGTAATCTCCATCTTGGAGGAAGAATCCCTATTGGTGGATTATCATCATCCGAATACCCATATTGACAACCGTGTCGTAAAACTGAAGCGGTTGGATAACGGCAAGGTATGGCAACAGATGAACAAGCTCTTCTTCGAGCGTATGCGAAATGCCTGTGCCGTATTCGTAACATACAAGCAGGAACTTCCGCCCGTTCAGGAGCCTGTAATTGTACCTGATACCATTAAGATAAAACCAATCGTTGAAGCCGTTGAAATCGTACCCGATACTACTGCAATTGTAGCCCCCGTTGTTCCTGATGTGGAGGAATGGACTCGTAAACTGCATCTTAAAACCAATGCCATCGGCTTGGGAATGGGCATTGCCAATGTCGCAGCGGAAATCGACTTGGCAAAGCACTGGTCGTTCACTTTGCCCGTTTATTATTCGGCTTGGGACTATTTCAAGACCACCATCAAGTTCAGAACACTCAGCGTACAGCCCGAGTTCCGCTATTGGCTGTCGGAAAACAACGATGGCTTCTTTGCAGGAGCACATTTCGGACTGGCTTATTACAATTTCGCCTTTGACGGTGATTACCGTTATCAAGACCATAACCGTGAAACACCGTCTATCGGTGGTGGCGTGAGTGTCGGCTATCGCTTGCCTATCAGCAGGAACACACCTTGGTGGGTGGAGTTCTCTCTTGGTGCAGGTGTCTATTCCCGTCATTATGACAAGTTCCACAACACACCGAATACAAAGGACGGTTTGATGATTGAGAGCATCAAGAAGACCTATTGGGGTATAGACCAAGCTGCGGTATCGTTCTCATATTCGTTTGACTTGAAGAAGAAAGGAGGCAAGCGATGAGAAAGATTCTGTACCTTATTATATGTATGCCTCTGTTGCTGTTCTCTGCCTGTGATGTTCACGAATGGCCTGAGACACCAGAGTTTGTAAAAATGCATCTTCGCCTCAACTATGAAACGGATATGACCGAGTGGGAACATCTGTACGATGGAGCATCGGTCATTGAACTGGGTTTGGGCGATACATACGACAACCATCAGGATTATGGTAAGATACGCTACATCGTCCGTACCTATCCCGTATCGGAGAAACAACGCACGATGCAGGACTATGTACAGGAGTTCATATTCACAAAGGATATTGCCGAAGGTTACGACCACGAAGTGACGCTTGATGTACTGCCGGGCAACTACAATGTAATGGTGTGGTCTGATTTGGTGAAGACAAGCGGTGATACCCATTTCCACAATGCCGACAACTTCGCAGAGATTATGTTGCAGGGCGACCACAAGGGAAATACCAACCATCGTGACGCTTTCAGAGGCACGAACAATATTTCACTCGTAGCAGATATTATGGAGCGTCTGCCTGATACGCTTAATGTGGCGATGCAACGACCTCTTGCCAAGTTCGAGTTCGTGACGAATGATGTTGAAGAGTTCATCGACAAGGAATCTGTCCGTGTCGCCTCCAAAGCCAACGGCAACAAGTCGGCATCGGCAGATGACACCCCGACAAGAGCCGTAAATATCGAGGATTACAAGGTAGTATTCTACTATGTGGGATTTATGCCACACGCATACAGTATGTACACCGACAAGCCCGTGGATTCATCTACGGGAGTGATGTTCGAGTCCACCTTGAAGAAGCTATCCGATTCGGAAGCCTCAATGGGATTTGATTATGTGTTTGTGAACGGCAAGAAATCGGCAGTGACGGTGCAGATTGGCATTTACGACAATGAGGGTACACAACTCTCCTTGACCGAGCCGATAGAAGTGCCGTTGAAGCGAAGCCACCATACCATAATGACGGGTATGTTCCTGATGTCGGAAGCATCGGGAGGTGTAACCATCAATCCCGACTTTGACGGAGACCATAACCTGATTTTCCCCTAACTGCTAAGAACAATGAAGAATCTACTGCATAACATACAGATATTAGCGATGCTTGCCCTTATGGTGGTTGGCATACAGTCCTGTTCCGATGATTTACAGGAAACGGGTGATGTGGAAGTAAGCTTTACCGCAATGCTACCGACCGATACCCGTACACGCTCTTTCGGCAAAGCTGAGCAGGTGAATACCCTTGTCGTGGGAATTTTCAATGAACGGAACACCGAAATCGGAAGAAAAGAATTTGCAATTTACGGTACTTCAATAGATGTAAGCCTCTCATTAGCTCAGAATCAGACATACAGTTTTGTCTTTTGGGCGTATGACAGCAGTCAGAACATCTACGATATAGATGATCTGACCGCTATCAAGATGAACACTCTACCAAATCCGATAACATTCTCCGAGGCAGAAGCATCGGATGCATTCTTTGCGACCGAAGAAGATATTACCATAACGGGTAGCAACAGTTACCCCATTGAACTTGTCCGCCCGTTGGCTCAAATCAATGTAGGAACTACGGGAAAAGTGATGCAGACATCATTTACAGCAAAGTCAGTTCCTGACACATTCCACCCCTTTACCAATACCGTAAGTGGAGAGACCGATTTCACTTGGAATTTCAGCGACACCACCACTGAAACATTCTCGGCTGATGGTACAGCATATAACTATCTCGCTATGGGCTATCTGTTTGCTCCGACAACGGCTATACAGATTGCAGCGGAATTGACATTGACCGATGGAGAAAACAGCAAGACGGTGGAGTTTCCAAAGGTTGAGATTGAAGCTAACCAACGAAGCAACATAGCAGGAGGATTTACAGCAGAATAAGAGAATTTCAAAATATGTATAACCCGAATAACGAGTTAAGAAGCCGAACAAGAGACAGAAGACCAACTAACAGCCACAAAGGGATGGAGCAGTTCCAAGACCTTTCATCCTGCAACTCGCAGGATACGACAGATTGATGATTAATCCCCGTTCTGCATAAGCGGAACAACCCTCGACAATGGTTTCGGCAATCCGAATGAATGCGGAAAACATTTAAAACAAGAAATTAAAGTAAAACTATTTTGTATAACAATTAAAATTTTCAGAAATGAACAAGAAATTATTCTTAGGTATGTTCGCAGCAGCTGGTATGTTGTTGGCAACATCGTGTTCGAATGACGAACTGGATGTAGTTCAGTCAGGAAATGAGGCTCAGGTGTCTTTCTCACTGGGTCTTGAAGGTGGTATCGCTACCCGTGCTATCAGTGATGGTAAGAGTGCTGATGTTTTGGTTTATGCTGTATTTGACAAAGATGGTAACCGTCTCTCAAATATTCAGGCTGTAACAAAAACAGGTGTAACATTCCCAACCACAGAAAGCATTACTTTGGCTAAGGGTCAGACTTACAAAGTGGCATTCTGGGCACAGGATGATGATTGTGAGGCTTATACAGTAGATACAGACAAGATGAGTGTTGTTGTAAACTATGCCAACGATGAGAACAAAGTGAACAATGATGAAACTCGTGATGCATTCTTCAAGACTGTAGAATTTACTGTAACAGGTTCTACTTCTATTGATGTAGAAATGAAGCGTCCTTTCGCTCAAATCAATGTGGGTGTGACTAAGGAAGATTGGAAAGCTGCTGTTGCATCAGGTATTGAGATTGGAAGTTCATCTGTTGTTATTAAGAACGCTGCTACTTCTTTGAACTTGCTCGATGGTACGGTTAACGGTTCTACTGAAGTTAGTTATGCTTTGAACGCTATTCCTAATGACCCCGCAATCTTGAAAGTGGATGCTAATGGCGATGGTGAAGATGAAGAATACAACTGGCTTTCTATGAGTTATATTCTTCCTGCTGCAGAACAGACAGGTTATGAAAAGGCTACATTGGAAAACATCGCTTTTGTATTTGCTCCAAAGAATAATTCTTACAGCAACATCGAGTTCAATCAGGGTTTGAACAGTGTTCCTGTACAGCGTAACTGGCGTACAAATATCCTTGGTAAGTTGCTTACTGGTGACATTACATTCAACATTGTCATTGACCCTGTTTATGAGGATGACCATAATGTGAACGTACCTTATGCAACTATCAATGGCGTTGTTTATACTTCATTCGCAGAAGCTATGGCAGCTGTTCAAGATGGTGAAACTATCAAATTGGAAGGTGAAACCACACTTGGTGCTACAGCAGGCGAACACTTATTTACAATTGATAATAAAAATGTGACTATTGACCTTAACGGATATGGTATCGTTGCTAATATTCCTGATGTTTCTGTAAGTACAGCTATTTTCCATGTAAAACCTAATAGTGGATTGACAATTGTTGGTGATGGAAATGTGAAGGTGACAACTGCTAAGTCATGGCCAAATGCATACGCTGCATTTATTGAAAATGACGGTGGAGAAGTAAACCTAAAGGGTGGTAACTGGACTATGACTGCATTGGAATATTCTCAAGAGTCATTGTGTCCTTTATTCGTTGATAACAATAGTAATCTAAACTCTGCTACATTGAATATTTACAATGGCACTTACACTTTCCATCGTAATTTGTTCCGTAACTTTGCCAATGCTGCTGGTCATAATAACTATGCTACTGTTGCTACTATCAATATTTATGGTGGTACATTCAATGGTCGTGAAGGTGATGCAGGTGCTATTTGGAATCAGAAGCCAAGTTCAACCACTCCAGACGGAGCAGGTGTAATCAACGTAATGGGCGGTATATTCAACAATGTTGTAATCAACAATGACTTTGCTGAAAATAATTCTGATGCTCCTACTTATTTGACAGTTACTACCGCTGACGAACTCACTCAGGCTATCGCTAATGCTACTGCTGATGTAACTATTTTCCTTGGTGATAACATTACTGGTAATGCTACTGCAGTACAGAAGGAAAATGTTAAAGTTACAATTATCGGTAATCAGAAGACCTATAATGGTGCAATCATTGTTGACGGTAAGAGTAAAAGATATGCTACAGCAGGTTTGACCATTCAAAATATAAGCTTCAGTGCTGAAAATATTTCTGAACCTGCTTACATCAATTTGGGTAAATCTGGCGATGGTAACACTCGTTACACCAACAATGTTACTGTAAAGGATTGTACTTTCTCCACTACTTCTACAAAAGATGTTGCTGCGGTTAAATCCTACACAGGCGGTGATTGGAATCTGAACATCAGCGGCTGTACTGCAAACGAGGGTATGCACTCTATGTTACAAGTTGCCAACGTGGAAAAAGGCTTGAAAATAGTTGATTGTAAGGTTTATTCTAAGAACGGTGTAAACCTCAATAATACACCTGCTTTAGAGATGAGTGGCTGTACTTTTGACACAAAGGGTTATGCAGTCCGTATCGGTGTGAACGGTAATACTAACAACGGCGTTTTCAATATCTCTAATAGTACGTTGAAATCTAATTGCGAAGATGGTGATGCAGTTATCATCTTACGTGGTAATATGGCTAGTTCTACTTTGAATTTGAAAAACACTACGGTTACAGGAACAACCCAGTATACCAACGAGTCTAATGCAACAATTACCGTTATGTAAATGTAATCAAAGAAATTCTATCATCCTTTGATAGATATATACACATAAAACATTAGCTAAGAAGCCTTGCCGTTCGTGAGAATAGCAAGGCTTCGCCTTTATAGATTGAAATTCAACAACTCATTTTGGGAGAGATTTGCTGTCCTATACCTTGCAATGATATAAGCAGACTAATCCCATTCTCTTTTCGTTGGCATAAACTCTCCAAAACCTTCTGCCTTATTCTACTCGCCTCGTAGGTGTTCAGCCTAAATGCAAGGGCAATAATCACTTCAAGATTATAGAATGTAGCCCAACTTTGGGGCGTTGCAAAATCGCATCGTTGAGTTGTTGCAGTGGATAGTGTTCCACTCTTGTATATCGCTCTGACAGCGGCTCGGAGTGTCGGGGCTATCACCCCGAACAACTCCACTAATTCCATTTCTGACATCCATACATTACCGCTTGGGATATTCACTTTACCCGATTCGCTGATTGTTATGATTGCTCGTCCCATACCGATACATATTAAATGGCAAATCTTTCGCTAACTCTACTCTCAAACATTGATATATCGTGTTCGAGTTTGGTATTGGTTACCTTTGCGTAAATCTGCGTTGTGGTAATGTTCGTATGTCCGAGAATCTTGCTCACACTCTCTATTGGCATACCATAGTTCAAGGCTAACACTGCAAATGTGTGACGACTTAGATGGAACGAAGTTCGCTTCTCGATACCGCATATCTTGGCAACCTCCTTGATGCGTCTGTTTATCACATCGTGGCTACCAATATTGAAAAGGTTGTTGCCTATTCGGTATGGTTCGTATCGTTTGATAATCTGCATAGGAATATCCATCAACTTGATTTGGAACGGTACTCCTGTCTTTTGTCGCTTCGACACTATCCACGGTGAACCGCCCAACATTGAGATATTCTCCGTTGTCAGGTTCTTGATGTCTATGAATGATATACCCGTCCAGCAGCCAAACACGAATAAATCTCTTGCCAACTCCAAATCGGGGTTGTTCAATTCAACTGTCGTAAATGTTTGCAGTTCCTCTTCGGTTAAGAACCCTCGTTCTTTGTGGTCAGGGTCAACCTTATATTGGGCAAACGGGTTGCGCGCTATCTTACCATTATAGTGAGCAGTGGTTACAATATGCTTCAATGGTATGGAGTATATCCACACCGAGGATTGAGCAAGTCCGACTTCGTTTCTCAGATACAAACAATAATCACGAATGAAATCCTCAGTAAGTTCATTCATAGCAATATCTGTACGCTTATAGTGTACCTTAATAAATTCTGCAAGATATTTCCTTACGGTGAGATACTTTTGATATGTACGCAAAGAACGATCTTTGCCAACTCGTTTGGCAAAGGCTTCGTTCTCCTTGTCAAATGCTCGGAGCAGGGTTTCATACTCCGTACCTATACCTTGATAGGCATTGCGTACCATTTCAGCGGTTACAAATGCCTCACGGTCTGAAATGCGTTGATAGTGTTTGATGATTTGAGCCTTGATATTATCCAAAGCAAGATTGAGTTCCCTTGCTTCCTTGCTCTTGCCTTTGGCTCTGTTGCCTTTCACATCCCAAAGGTCTTTGTGGATGCTCTGCTTGCAACTGAATTGGGCTACTGAGCCGTTGATTGTCACTCGTCCCATAATGGGAACAATACCGTTTTTCTCCTTGCTTCCGTTCACGTAGAACAGCACCTTAAATGTACTTCGCATAATCTAATCTTTTTTGGTTACAAAATTAGTTATCAGCGAGTTATACATTGATATACAAAATGATGCAGAACGATGAAACGTGACGACACAAAGAAAAACTTTACCTCATTATCGGGTAATGATTTGCAAACTGTCCGCCTTCATTACCCCTCATTTCCTTGCATTATTGCCATTGTTCCCGTTTCCAGACTTCTCAACTTAATGCGTTATAGCTCAGTTCTTAACGCCAATATTCGCTTTTTTTGCTCCGAGAACCGTAATTTTTCATAAAAAATCCTTCGAGTACACTTTACAGATGAGTACAAAAAAACAAGAGAATCCATAGCAATTATTGTAGCAATAGATTCTCTTGTCTAATAAGGCTTGGTTTATTTATCAGCAAATTTCAAATGAGAAAGGGTCAGAAAGTAAATCAATAGAGATTTTACAAATTTACCAATACTCGATGGTTCGTTTCTCTGTATATTCTTCTGGAGCAGTATATTCATCGCCGACATAGTTCCCATTGTCATCATACTTATCGTATTCGGTGGTGTAGCTTACCTTCCGCTCTATCCAATTCTTGTGCTTGTCGAACTTGGTATAGGTATAGCGATAAGTGGTGTTACCTTCTTCCGGGTGCTCCTGTATCATCGTGGCCGGGTATTTGCTGTCACCTTCATAGCTGTATTTCCAAGTGACGTATGCCATGTGCGAAGTAAACTGATGACTGATGATACGATTGCGCTTATCAAACATATAGGTCTGGTCAAGTTCCGTGTTGGTATCAGCATCCGGACAAATATCCGTCCGCATACCATCTTTTGATTCGATGTTCACCACATAATCTCCCCATCCTTCCACTTTGTAGGAAGTAGCTGTGACATATTGATAGGCCGCTTCGTCTCCGAACTTGTTCTGCATGGCAATCAGATTGCCCGCCTGGTCAAATTTGAGTGATTCCTCATTGCCGTTTACCGACTTGACTTTACCGGACAACCCATAAATATCCGTTCCTTTGTAGCGTAAACTACCCATTAGGACAGGTTGACCGTTTTCTTTTGCAGCTTTCATGGAAGCAATCGTTTCATCGTCCCAGTAATCAATGCTGCGGACAACTGTCAGGCTGGGAGTCTCACCCGCTTTGACAGCAGAAGAACGATCCCGATTCGATGTAAATCCGTCTCTGAAAGCCTTATAGTAGGTACGCAATGCAGGTATCTCATCGATGTTAGCCGGGAATGTAACGGTAGCTTGTGTCCAGTTTCCTTTTTCATCATATACATAATCGTAGGAGACGGTAAACGTCATGTCATCCACCCGCCAGTTGTTGCCTTTACTTTTATATACACCTCCGCTATACGTCCAAGTAGCCAAGTCTCCGTGTGAGTTATACGCAAAGCTGCTGGTACAAGTCAGTGTTTCGTTCCCCCCGTCAAATTCAACGGGAATCTTCTCTACGGCTTGTGTACACAGATGGCCTGTATAGACATAGGTTGTCACCGATTGTCCTGTCTTGTAACTGTCGATGTCTTTCAAGAACATGTTCGTGGTCTTCGGTGTTTCAAAAGACTTCAAGTGAGCGAGCGAGTCAAACTGCATCTCATGAAGCGTCACGCCCGATTCATTGACCGTGCCATTCTTTTTTTCGGGCAGGATGGATTGCAATACCCCATTACCGTGATAGGCATACAGAAAAGTGGTTGTGTCATAATGTCCCCGCCCGTTCTTGTCGCGACGTATCAACCGACCTGCACTGTCGTATGTGAAGCCGTCATCTTTTTTCCGGCGTTTGTAACGTCCGTCATCTACCGATTTGATTTGGGTCAGATTGGAATTGCCGTTATATTCATACGAAATGACATCAAATCCGGTTGCACCCACATTGAAAGAAGTGCGCCGCTGTTCGGATAAACGGCCGTTAGGCAAGAACTCGTATTGCGAGGTGCTTGTCACACCCCATTGTGCATTGTGGTATTCGTAGGTGACCAGCTTCGGATAGTTGCGCAATCCCATCTTTGCCCAATCCGTAGGATAGTTTACGAAATAAGGCATCAGATGTTCCGCATTCATATCCACTCTTACCGGATCAAAATACACCTGAAGCGGTGTATAAGGCTGGTTGCTTTCTTCACTGCCACAGCTTGCTGCTCCTATCGACAGCAAGCAAGAAAGAGCGACAGCTTGTATGGTCTGTAATGCTTTCATGTTCCGTTATTTTTGATTTGTTGGATGATTTTCCTTGCAGGGGACCTGCTTGGTGACAGGATGATAAGAGATATTCCAGACGGGATAAGCTCCGACCTTATCTACACAGCACGAATGCAGATAACAGTTCCCGTGTATCGAGCTTTCCGAACCCAGCAATCCGGAGATGTATTTGCATCCTTTTCCCGACACAATGATTTTGCCTTCATTCACCACCTGATGGAAAGAGGAACCTCCGAAACTGCCGATTACTCCTCCGATGGCGGAAAATTCAGCCAGCAGGTCATGCTTGATTTCGATGTTGCCTGCATTGTACAGATCCAACGGATAGATTCGTTCGTAGTTGTGAGGTGTCAGTTCGCCACATACCCCTCCGATATTAAATGTAGCAGATGTATTCTGTGTGTCCAAGCGGATGTTTCCCCAATTATGGAGATGCTCTATATCAGTTTCATTGGTTTTGAAAAGTCCGACAACACCACCGATGTAGCTATGATCAGGTTGGGCATCGGCCTTCCACTGCACGGTCAAATCGCCTTTATTCTCGACGCAGACATTCTCTTTGATAAAGATTTTACCATAATTGGTGGTCCTCCCGATGACTCCACCTATGTAGGCATCACTGCACGGATTAACGGTGAGGTTGCCCTCATTGATTATCTTGCCACGCAAAGCCACTTCCACTTCGGAGCCGTAGCTATCCAGGTCTCCGACAAGTCCACCCAGACAGAGTGTACAGATACCCTTATTGTCAGCGAATGAGATATCCACCTTGCTGGTACAATTCTCGATACATCCATTCTTGAACTCTCCCGCCAGAGAACCGGCAAGCAGGCTATAACCGTCTTCTCTCTTTTGAGCGTCGATGGTCATGTCACCTGCCAATGTCAGATCCTTGACCACAGCTTCTTTTTCACCACCCATTTCTTCAAACAGACCGACATCAAATACTCCTTTGGAGCTCTCTTCAATGACCACCCGTATTCCGTCGAAGGTAATGGTATGTCCGTTGCCGTCGAACTCCCTAACCGGGAATTTAATCGGTGTCCATTCACCGCTGATTTCGATGTCCTTCACCAGTTTAATCCGCACTTCATCTGCTGGAATCTCCTTGCCTGCATCGGTGAGCAGCGTTTGTGCTTCCATGTTTTTATCCTTGATTTCGAACGTTTCGTTCAGGAAACGCAGTTCACTCTCTTTTCCGATTTCAAATACCTGTTCCGCCTCGTTGAAATGCAAGGCGGTGACTTTCTCTTCACACGATGTCAGCCAAAAAGGCAGGCAAGCGACAAGGTAAACCATTCTTTTCATGCTGCTGCTCTTTTTACATATCTGCTGCATAATTCTCGCCCTCCATGATAAACATTCCCGACTCTTTCCAGTAATACACCACATAAGGCTCTACTTTCGACATTTCATTGATGTCCTGCGTGGGCATTCCACTAAAATAGGTAAAGACCAGTGCGTTACCCTCTATTTTTCCGGCATACGACTCCACGCTTGACATAGGAATGCTTTCACCTTGTGGAGGATACATGGTCGTTTTGACCATAAAAACTTGTTCTCCTTTCTTTTCCAGTGTGAACGATGTCAGAGCATTGGCATAACTTTTTGAAAAAGCATGTTCTGGGATGGTGTTATCTTTCAAGTAAAAAGCATACTTCGGAGAAATATATCCGATACGTTTGTCTTGGGCAGAAAGCTCTACCTTGAACCATCCCTTTTCTTTCCCCAAGAATCTGAAGCTTTGTCCACGGTTGGCTTTCATTAAAGAACTACCCGATACAGGGGTGGAACGGACATTGATTTTATCTCCTCCACTGATGAATACGTAGTTACATTTATCTTTCTGCTTAAACACTACCGGCTCTGAACTGGGTGGCAAGAAGGACAGTTCCTTCGTGGTGGGATTGTACTTGAACTCCGCTTTTTGTTTTCCCATACTGCTTTCTACGGCAACCGAAGCCTCTGTATTATCAATGTGATAGACGTCTACAATACTATAGGTAAGCCCATAGCCTCCTTCAAACACATTGTAAGCACCGTAACTGCCATCTGTCGGTGTGTTGTAAAGGTCTATTTCCAACTGAATTTGGCTGTTGCCTTCCCAATATTCCCATTTGCCCACAAAGGGTTTTGTGTCATCTGCTTGTATAGACGCGTGTACACTCAAGAAGCCACAAACAAGGCTTATCAAACTTAGGCATATCAATTTTTTCATTATGCTGTTGCTTTATATGGTTAAAATTAAAGACTAAAAGTGACATATACGGCAGACTGTACCCGTACAGGCTGTCCGTCTTTGATTCCGGGTGTCCATTCCTTTAAGGACTTGACCACTCTTACGGCTTCGGTATTGAGATTGGCATGAACCTTTTTCACAGCCGTAACATCAGATACCGAACCGTCTTTCTCCACTATAAAGGAAACAAGCACATCGCCCTGAATCTTCTGCTGTTTGCAGATCATGGGATAACGTATGCTTCGGGCAATATCCGCCAGCAATGCTTGGTTTCCACCGGGGTATTCCGGCTCCTTATCCACCTCGCTGCCTTTGTACACCTTATTGGGGCTTACCTTGGATTGTGCCGGTTCTCGTCTATCTTCCTTCGGAGTGGTTGGCATACCAAATCTTCTTTCGGGAGTATCTTTGTCTGTTTCTTTTTGCTCTTCCAATTCCTGTTGTAATGTTCTTTGCAACACTTCACTGGAGATAAGAAAACCGTTGAACTTAGAAGGAGCGTACCCGGAGAATGCCGATACCACTTCGAAACTGAATGTTTTTCCCTCCTCGATACGTGGAAAATAATAAGTACCCGCTGTTTTTATCCGATTGCCCGGCATCAGGTAGAACAAGTCTATGGGCAAACTGCGGCTTGTCTTCTGTGCCACTCCCTTTATCTGAAATTTATAGCCGCCATTAGCGCGTCCCGTACAAGTAACGCTGGTAACATGCCAATAACGATCCACTCCGGCATCGCATTTGAACGGCACATTTACCGGATAACTCTTGGGAGGAATGGAAAAACTTGTTTGCGCAAAAGTCGCATGACTCATGAAGAATGCCCCTAAGACAATGAGGCATAGTAAAATAGATAATCGCTTCATACGTATATCGTTTTATAGTTTTTAGATTCATCAGAGTTTAAACGTGATAGGCAGAGTGTATTCCACATTTACCGGTTTGCCATCCTGTGTACCGGGAATCCAACGAGGCATGGACTTCACTACGCGGACAGCTTCCTTATCCAAATAAGGATCTACAGACTTGGTAACACGAATATTTGAGATAGAGCCATCGCTCTTGACTGTAAATTTCACCAACACTTTGCCTTGTATTTTCTGTTCCTTGCAAACTGTCGGAAACTTTAGATTCTTTGATAAAAATTGTACCAATGCGGTGATACCACCGGGAAATTCCGGAGACACCTCTCTCTTGTTCTGGGAAACTTTTGCCATCGAAGGCAAATCATTGATAGTTCTTGCCTCATTTGCAGCCTGTGTATCCAAACAGTTGCCAATCAGCAGTGCGGATAGTAAACTGCTCAAAATAATTTGTTTTTTCATACAGTTTTATTGTTTAATTATCAATACGTTACATTATTCATTTATTTGCGATAAAATCCGGAACTGTCGCGTCCCCATTTGCCGCCAAATTGGTCGGTGTAATCACACTCGCTATAGGGAGAATCTTGTGTAAGATGATATAATGTTCCAGAATCAGTAAAACTTGCTGTTTTCAAACCACTTGAACTGCTTGATGATGAACCGCTCCAAGACTCCGTCGCTCCCTTATGCAAGTCTTTAAAACCGAGAATACCCATAATAAGACCTATCCCGTTGCCTATACTGAATCCCCATTGGGCCATATCCCACATGGTACCAGAGTCTATCCAACCCAGCCAATCAAGAATAAAACCTACTGCCAATCCAATCGCTCCAACAATCAAACCTACAACCAGCATCAATGCGAAGAATTGTAACACAATCTTAATAATGTAGATGGCTATGCCTAAAAACAGTATCCACTTTATCGCTGTGAACCAAGCCGATTCTCCTTCGGAATCAAACAACCAAGAGGTTAAGTCCCATGACTCTTCTTTGGTGGAAGTACCCGCTTCGTCTGTTTCTGTTACGGCTTCCAGATACGATGCGCTGACATAACCCTGCCAGCCATTATAATTGATATTAGCCCATCCGTTTTCTATAGATACAACATCAATCACGTTATCCTTAGACAATTGTCCTAATAGTTTTCCGTTTTTATTGGCTGAAGCTCGTACATTAAGACCGTTGGGAGCGGTCACTCGATAATGATCTGCAAAAGATTGCGTACATAGGGAAAAATTAAGGATTAGAAACAAAACCCATTTAATAATGTTTCTGCTAACGAACATATTCTTCAGCATACAAATACTTTGCTGGCTATATCTGTTCATCATAAATTAAGACTCTTGCAGTCCCGTAGAGTCTGCTTGATTAAACCACGAAGCGTGGAACTGCAAATGCCACGTTCTAAGTCGGAGGTCGTAGGAATAACCTTTATTCAGAGTATGGTAATAGCAGCCCACGCTATAGCGTGAGAAACCAATTACGCTTTTCCCTCTGAATAGTCTTGAATTTCCTACGTTCCCGACTTCGAGATAAGCATAACGCTTCTTTCTTTTCTAATATGTCTTGGAAAGAGTTTCCTCAATCCGGCACAAAGGTAGTGAAATTTCATGAAACAGGACCTTATATACCGTGATTTTCTTAAAGTTATGAGTGGATTTTAAGTCTATTGTTCTAAAACCAATATTAAATAAACTGCAAGAAAGACAAATCTATTAAATAATGGGCTAACATTTTCTGAAAAACTCTGTAAGGATAGAAAAAATGTTTGAGATGTATGAACTCTTAAGAAAGGACGAAACTAAAAAACAAAAATATAGTATCTACTAATTTTAACAAGAATAGGTTTACTAATTTCCTATTTTACTATGATTAGTAAATACTATATTTAGTATCTGCTTATTTTCAGATAGTTATTATCTTATCAGAAGGGCAAATCCTCCTTTTCGTCCTGCGGAAAATCGGCGGGAGGAACGGGTACGCTGTCTGCACCGTTTACATCGTTGTCCGCTCCGGCTGCCGCATCCTCGCGTTTTCCGGTATTGATAAAGGCAATGCTTTCTGCCGTGATGGAGAGCTGTATCTGGCTCTCGCCGTTCTTGTCTTTCCACAGGG
>ENA-OXET01000305-OXET01000305.1-human-gut-metagenome-genome-assembly--contig:-NODE-305-length-25130-cov-12.413719_pt1 | contig 25130 bp, 21 predicted proteins | sample MGYA00249831_ERZ652256 | MGnify/ENA primary metagenome ERZ652256 (study PRJEB26925, sample SAMN05826983) | human gut metagenome | biome: ENVO:2100002; feature: ENVO:00000062; material: ENVO:00002003... | reverse complement strand
GGCATACGAGATGAGCGCTAGTCTCGGAGGCTCGGAGATGTGTATAAGAGACAGTTATAGGACGTCACGAAAAGTATCTCCTCTTCCAATTCTTCCGGGGTAGCCGCGTTACTGATGAAAGAGAGCAAAAGGAAGAAGGCAACAAAGAAAATGCGCCATTCTTTATTTTTTTGTTGAAGTGTCATAATTGTCTGTTTTGATTTTCGGCTATTGCAAAAATACAATTTATGCCTTTGAAATACAATAGAAAGCTTAGTTTTTTTGTTGTAGAAAAAAGGCCGCTGTGAAATCCACAACGACCTTTTCAATAGTATAGTTTAGCTTAATTTTAATGAGTCCGGTTACATTCGTTTTTCTACCACATCCCAGTCGATGATGTTCCACAGGGCGTTTACGTGGTCGGCACGGCGGTTCTGGTAGTCCAGATAGTAGGAGTGTTCCCACACGTCAAAACCCAGAAGTGGTTTCAGTCCGGCGCGTACGGGGTTACTGCCGTTTCCTTCTTTGGTGATATGCAGTTTACCGTCCTTGTCTACTGACAGCCAAGCCCATCCTGAACCGAACAATCCGACTGCTGCTGCATTGAACTCCTTCTTGAAGTTTTCAAAGCTGCCGAAATCACGTTTGATGGCTTCTCCCAGTTTGCCTGCCGGTTCCTTTTTCGAAGGTTTCGGAGCGAATTGGAGGAAATATAAATTGTGATTCAACACTTGGCCGGCGTTGTTGAAGATAGCTCCATCGGGAGCGGTGGCAACGATTTCTTCTACCGTTTTGCCTTCATATTCTGTTCCGGGCACAAGGCTATTCAGATTATTTACATATGTTTGCAGATGTTTTCCGTAATGGAAATCTATCGTTTGCTGACTGATTACAGGTTCCAGCGCATTGTTTGCGTAAGGAAGTTTAGGCATTTCGTAAGTCATGGTCATAATTATTAAAGACATTAATATAGTATTCATATTGTCAAAACTTTAAATGGTTTTGTTATACTATAATAACAGCCATAGTTCGCAAAAGGTTCACGGTATTTTATTTTTATTTATAAATGTACTGTATACGTTCCACTTGCTGCGGGTTGTCATAGCTGGTGCGGCATATCCATTGCCCCGTATTGTCATATTCGTAATAGGAGTCACCATCGATCCGGTTCCCGTACTCGTCGTACAGGCAGGTCAGGCAGCCGGACGTCTTCTGGCTGTTGCCGAAGATACGTTGGTAGACGATGCGGGTGAGGTATCCGTATTTATCATATTCATACAATTCTTTTTGCGAGAGAATCTGGTTGGGCGAATTGACAAAGAGCATATTCTGATGCTGAGATTCGGTCATTCTGCCTTTGTCGTCGTATTTGTTGACTGTATATCCCTCCATTTCCCCGTTCTTGTTGTACTCTTTGGTTTCCGTCAGTAATCCCTGCTTGTTGTAGCTGCTGACGGTATATCTGCCGTCCATGTATTTTAGAGAATCGCTTTCGATGCTACCGTCGATACCGATGCGGCGTGCACGGCGGTAAAAGTCCGTTTTGGTTTTCGGATTAGTTTTCACTTCGAAGATGCAGTGGCCTTGCGGGTCGTACAGCCTGCTGGTTTGCACCTCGTTGATGGGTTGCCCGTTCTTTTCAGTCACGGATAATGTGGTGGTAAGCTGCCCCTTGTCATTGTAGGTGTAGCTGGTCGTAATATTGCCGGTGCTGTCGGTTTCGCAGCACTTTATCAATCGTCCTTGAGTGTAATATTTCACGGTAGTCGGGGTGGAAACAATGGCTTGCAGGATAAATGGAGCACGCAAATTTTTTGCCTGGTCACGAAATTCCTTATACTTGTGTGTTTTGAGGAATTCCTGCAATAAACCGAGCGATTCGGAGTTGACTATTGCCGGTTTCAGAAGCTCGAAGTCTGCCTTTTCACTGAGATATTCAAGATCGTTCAGGTGAGTCCGTGCACCGGTGGCCAGATAAGGTGTATTCTTATAATCATCGATGATCTGCCGGATGGCGGTGGCATTTCCTTCTTTTTTCAGGCTGTCGATACGTTGGAAAAGGAAATCATCATATAAGGTACGGACCTCGGCAAGATAGGGGCGCGGACCTCTGTCTTGATAATACTTCTGCATTTCGGGGTCTTCAAAGAAGGCTTTGAAGTTTGCAGGAGTCGGGGTGGTCTTCACTAGTTGGTAGAGCCGTACGTTTTCGGAGGCGTTGACTTGTGCGATAAATTTTCCGTTGGGATACTCCTTGACGTAAGTCTGGTAGATGATGGGAGTGGGGGCTTTGAGCATTCCTTCCAGCAGCGCCACCTCGCGGATGTTCTGCAGCCGTTGCAGCATGGCGGAGTCAACCGGATATTCGGTGGCGTGAATGCTGTCCAGCAGTGCCCGGCTGAAAGGAATTTTATCTTTCGAGGCCTCCAGCAGGTTGATAATGGACTGGTCCGCCTTGTCCCGTATCTGAGAAAGCGGAATCTTTTCCCCTTCACAGATACTGGGGAAGTTACTTTGGGCGGCTTTCTCGTAGCAGCCGAAATAGAGGGTGGCTGCCTGTTCGCTCTGTCCGTTCCACAGGTCGTTGAGGACGTCCATCAATGATAAATCTTCGGCATAGTACGCCTTTGTTTCGTCATCCAGTTTTTCCCTGTTCTTCTGCCATTTGTCGGCGTCATTGTCGTTCAGATACCTTAGCAGCTTTTCCATGCGGCTTTGCTTTTGTGCCATTGCTTGCTGTGGTATGCAGGCGATGAGGCACAAACATAAAATAAATGATAAAAATATACTCTTTTTCATTGCTTTGAGTGGTTAGGTTAAATAGTTAGTGATGAAAAATCATAAAAATATCTTCATTGTCAAATGAATGTTATACTTTTGTCGTATTGAAACAAATTTGAACGCCAAGGGTTTGTTAAAAATCCTCATTGTTTTTATAATGCTGTTATGAATACCAACTATATAGAGGAATTAAATGAGAGTCAGTGTGCAGCAGTGACTTATAACGACGGGCCTTCGCTGGTGATAGCCGGTGCAGGTTCGGGAAAGACACGTGTGTTGACTTATAAAATTGCCTATCTGCTGGAAAACGGCTATCAACCGTGGAACATCCTCGCACTGACCTTTACCAATAAGGCGGCGCGTGAGATGAAAGAACGTATAGCCCGTCAGGTGGGCATGGAGCGGGCACGTTATTTGTGGATGGGTACCTTCCATTCCGTCTTTTCCCGCATTCTCCGTGCCGAAGCAAAGTATATCGGATTCACTTCCCAATTTACCATTTATGATTCGGCGGATAGTAAAAGTCTGATCCGTTCCATCATCAAGGAGATGGGACTGGACGAAAAGACATATAAGCCGGGGATGGTGCAGGCCCGCATTTCGAGTGCCAAAAACCATTTGGTTTCTCCTACGGGATATGCCGCCAACAAAGAAGCGTATGAAGGAGATATGGCAGCCAAAGTGCCCGCTGTCCGTGAAATATATACCCGTTACTGGGAAAGATGCCGTCAGGCGGGAGCTATGGATTTCGATGATCTGCTGGTGTATACGTATATTCTGTTCCGCGACTTTCCGGAAGTGCTGGCCCGTTATAGGGAGCAGTTCCGTTATGTGCTGGTGGACGAGTATCAGGATACGAATTATGCCCAGCATAGCATCGTACTCCAGTTGACGAAAGAAAATCAGCGTGTTTGTGTGGTAGGCGATGATGCGCAGAGTATTTACTCTTTCCGTGGAGCGGATATTGATAATATCCTTTATTTCACGAAGGTTTATCCTAACACGAAAGTCTTTAAACTGGAGCAGAATTATCGTTCTACGCAAACCATTGTCTGTGCTGCCAACAGTCTGATCGAAAAGAATGAACGTCAGATTCGGAAAGAAGTATTCTCTGAAAAAGAACGGGGCGAACCGATTGGCGTGTTTCAGGCTTACAGTGATGTGGAAGAAGGGGATATCGTAGCCAATAAGATAGCTGAACTGCGTCGGGAACATAGTTACGGCTATGCTGATTTTGCCATATTATACCGTACGAATGCGCAGAGCCGTGTTTTCGAGGAGGCTCTTCGGAAACGGAGTATGCCCTATAAAATCTATGGCGGACTTTCATTCTACCAGCGTAAGGAGATTAAGGACGTCATTGCTTACTTCCGCTTGGTAGTGAACCCGAATGATGAAGAAGCATTCAAGCGAATCATTAATTATCCTGCCCGTGGCATCGGTGATACGACAGTTGGAAAAATCATCTCCGCTGCCACTGAAAATGGTGTCAGTCTTTGGGCGGCGCTTTGCGAACCATTGAGCTACGGGCTGAACATTAATAAAGGTACGCACACCAAACTGCAAGGTTTCCGTGAACTGATAGAAGGCTTTATGACCGATCAGGTGGACAAGAGTGCGTATGAGATAGGAACGGATATTATCCGCCGGTCCGGCATCATCAATGATGTCTGTCAGGATACTTCGCCGGAGAATCTGAGTCGTAAGGAAAACATTGAGGAATTGGTGAATGGTATGAATGATTTCTGCGCGTTGCGGCAGGAAGAAGGCAACCCGAATATTTCTCTGACAGATTTCCTTTCGGAGATTGCCTTGCTTACTGATCAGGACTCGGACAAAGCGGATGATGGAGAAAAGATAACGTTGATGACCGTTCATTCGGCCAAGGGGCTGGAGTTCAAAAACGTATTCGTAGTGGGGCTGGAAGAAAACCTTTTCCCTAGTGGTATGGTGGGCGATTCTCCCCGTGCTCTGGAAGAGGAGCGCCGTTTGTTCTACGTGGCCATTACCCGTGCCGAAGAACATTGTTATATTTCTTTTGCCAAGACCCGTTTCCGTTATGGAAAGATGGAGTTTGGAAGTCCCAGCCGTTTCTTGCGGGATATCGATGTGAATTATTTGCGGTTGCCGCATGAGGCGGGAGTCAGTCGGTCGGTAGACGAAGGTGCGGGGCGTTTCCGCAGGGAGATCGAAGGTGGATTTACACGTGCGGCATCTCCTACACGAACGCCTTATGGTACTAAATTTTCCGATCGTGAACGTCCGAAGACTCAGGTGATTGCACCCAGTGTGCCGAAGAATTTGAAGAAGGTCAGTGCGGTGAGTGGAAGCAGTACACGGTCGGCTTCAGCCGGTTCGGCATCTGTAACAGGAGTACAGGCGGGGCAGATGATAGAACACGAACGTTTCGGTTTGGGCGAAGTGATCAGGGTAGAAGGAACGGGTGATAATGCAAAAGCAACGATTCATTTTAAAAATGCAGGGGACAAGCAACTATTGTTGCGTTTTGCACGTTTTAAGGTGATAGAGTAATCATAGTAAAATTAGAGATGATCATGAGGAAACAACTAACTGTAATTCTGCTTTCTGCTCTGATGTTGAGCGGATGTGCATCGGGACGTATGGGAAATCCCGGAGCAATTGTAGGTGGTGCTGCAATTGGGGGAAGTCTGGGAAGTTCGATAGGCGGACTTATCGGAGATAATAATCGTGGCTGGAGGGGCGGATATCGCGGCTCTGCCATTGGAAATATTGTTGGCACCATTGCCGGTGCAGCGATAGGGAATGCGCTGACTGCTCCGAAACCGGACCCGATAGAGGAATATGCTTACGTTCCGGAAGTCAGACAAGGGCAGTCTCACTCTAAGTTTAAACCTCGGACGCAGACTCAGCAGCAACTGACTCAGTTGAAACTGCGCAAGATTCGCTTTATTGACGATAACCGTAATCATGCGATAGACGGGGGAGAAAGCAGCAAGATCATCTTTGAAATCATGAATGAAGGACGAAATCCGGTTTATGACGTGGTTCCTATTGTAGAGACGGTCGGGAAAGTGAAACATATCGGCATTTCTCCTACTGTAATGATAGAAGAAATTCTTCCGGGTGAGGGTATCCGCTATACGGCTACGGTCTATGCCGGAAGTAAGCTGAAAGATGGTGAAGTGACTTTCCGCGTAGCGGTGTCCGATGAGAATGGAGTAATCTGTGATTCTCAGGAGTTTACGCTGCCTACGCAGCGGGCGGAATAGGACAAGAATAGCTCAAAATATTCGATTTGTTATAGTGACAGTATGTGCTCGGGATAGTGACACTATCCTTGGCACATACTGTCACTATGTTAATGGGATGGTGACACTATCCCAATACAATAGTCCGGTGCAGTCATTACACAATAAAATGAAGTATCGGTTTCATCTACACAGAAGCATTCTATATGAGTATCTGTCAAAATTTTACGTATCGGTTTTCCTTCCCAGTCGAAAACCCAAATCTCGCTGTTTAGAGTTTCTTTTTGTTCTTCGTGCATCCGATTGGTGTTTGGGTTATACAGTACATAAACATAGTTATTGGAAACGGCAATGCCTCGTGCTCCCAGTTCGGCATCAGGATTATCACTTTCCGCATACACACCGTCTGGGCTTGAATTGAACTGATAATGATAGGGTGCTAACAATAGTCTTTTATGGAGCGTTAATGTTTCCGGCTTATAGTCCCATAGCTCAAGTACATTACTGGTAGCACATGCCAGACGTTTCCGGTCGGTGTTGTAACCGAATTGTGATTGATGAAACATACCTTTAGCCGTATTGGGTATGGTTTCTTCTCCACTTTGATAGTTCGGGAAGTCGCCAGATTTGGATATAACATTGCCGTCATTATCTAAAATAAGGAATCTGCAATCTTCAAAAACGCCGGACGCTATAAAGCGTGATTCGCTCATCGGATAGACTCTGTCAATGCTCATGGGCAGGTGTATCAATTCTCCTTGTCGCCGGATGGAAAAGTCTTTCGCGTTGAATGTATAGTTTTGCGCTGTGAAGTGCCATCGATTGTGTATGAAAGCAGACGAATCAGACAGAAAGAATTCGACAGGGCTTAAAAATTCATCAGGTCCTTGTCCTTGTGGTAGCATTTGATTTACAAAGCGTTGTTCACTAAGACTATAGCAGTATAAAAGGCTGTCTCCTTTAAAATCACCGGCATATAAGATATCTCCTTTCTTTTTTATATCCATTGGAATGGAGATAAAGGCTTCCTTCAAAGCGGTAGATTTAGCAGTTGTGCTTTCGCTAAAGGATACTCTTTTCTGTGATTCACTACAACTGAACAATGGCAATGCCAAAGTAAATAATAGAATGATGTTTTTAGATTTCATTTTGTTTTGCTTTATTTTGTACTATAACTACAAAGATAACGTATGTGTTTTGAAAAACAAGGATATTGAAGAGAAATAGGGCTAAAATATTTATAGTGAGAACATAATAATATAATTGGTATTCGGTAATTACCATATATTGTGTTAACTTTGTGATTTATTTGATGGTAATTGTAGTTGCGTTTTTGCTAAAGGGTATATTTATTGCCATAAATAGTATTGATCCACATACCAAAGAACTTGTCGGTAACCGAATATACTTTATTGATTTCTGTAATAATGTCTTTTTCAAGCAGTTTTTTAGTTGCGGACTGTACAGAACTTGCGGATGTCAGACTGTATCGTTTGATAAATTTCGCTGATGTGACGTTTTCTGCTTCACCTACTTTGGCAATGGCATAAAGCAATTCCTTTTGCTTTTCGGGAATATTAGATAAGATTTCCCGAAAGATTGTATCATTATATGCAATAAGGTTATCTATAGCTGTTTTGATAATTTCCAGTGTACATTCTTTCCCTTTCGGTGTATCTGCAAAAGCTTCATTGAATGTTTTTTGAATATAAAAGGTATGTCCTTTGAATAGCCGATATACTTTTTCTATATTTTCGATTTCAATATGCCGTTTTCTTTTTTGGAAATGGTCTGCGATAAATGGTATATAGATTTCCGGTGCAATGGCTTTCAGTTCCAAAATATCGGCACTGTGGTAGAATGGACGGGATGAAGATAGAAACATTTCCTGCATCATGTGCCGTTCACTTCCGGCAAAGATGAAGTTGCTGTTTTCTATTTTCTGTATGTGTGTGCGTAGTAATGCTTCTATATTCTTCTCGGGATATTTAGCAATTTGTTGAAACTCGTCGATGGCAACAATACAAGGTTTGTCTGCTGCTATCAGGCATTGAAATATTTCTTCCAGTGTATATTCGGGTCGATCAATATCCCCCAGTTCCAGATTGAAAGTAGGTAGATTGGTCAGCGGGTCAAATCCGAATTTACCATTGATTGATTTAAGTGTCTGGATAAACAGGCTCGCCATTTTCTTACTGCGGGGCAATAGTGTTTCATAAATTTCTTTGCCAAGCAGATAAGTGAATTCTCTTAAGCTTGATGTATGGAGTATGTCAATGAAGAAAGTATAATATTCTTCTTTTATTTCAGGTTTCTCATAACAGAAACGGATTAGTCCCGTTTTACCCATTCTTCTGGGTGAGATAATGACAAGGTTATTGCCATTGGTTAATGATTTAACCAGCCTCTCTGATTCTTTCACGCGATCGCAGAAGTACTCGGGTTCTATTTTTCCAGTTACTATAAATGGGTTAATTTCTTTTGCCATACCTGTTTCAATTTTCCGTAAAGGTAGTTATTTGAATAGAATTATGCAAATCGAATAATGTTAATAAAGTATCTAGTCTTGTTTTATGCTTATTGGATATTGAATATTGTTAACAAACTTATTTTTTTTGCTTTAATATGGTCCGTTTCTTTAAAACCAAAGGCCCGTTGGTTTTAAAGAAACGGGTCGTTGGTTTTAAAGGAACGCCCTTTTGGTTTTAAAGGAAAAATGGCGATTTGTATATTATTGATAATCAGTAGCTTGATAAATCCTGTTTTCAGTCTTATTAAATAGTAAAATATTTATATAAGTATAGCTTAATAAATAAGAGTTTTGATGCTACAAACATTTATATTATGAATATTTGTCTGACTACAAAGTGGCTTTTCTTCTATTAAGTTATATCTTTTTTTAAAGAGAAAGTTTAGATTGTTGTGAAAAATGTTATCTTTGTAGTACAAAACAACATAAAGTAAAGCAAAATGAGACCTAAAATCATAATTCTGTTATCTGCTATAGCTTGTATTGGAGGAATTGTATTCTTCCTTGCATGCAAATATACTTATGAATTCAAAGTAACGGAGCTTAAGGAGAAAGCGAAAGAGACTTTTACTGAAGCACTGGATAAAGAGTTGAAAAATAGAAATATAAACGGAGGACTGTCATTTTACTTTAATTCTGAATCGGCTATCTCTACTGAAATGCCTGATTCAGTTTATTGGGAAGATGCGTCAGGAAGACATTTATATCGGATGGATTCCAAGAAAAACTCTATGAATATTACTCATAATAGTAATTTACGTGCTTTGCATACTTTTATTTTTTATGAAAAGCCACTTCAGCCTGACTCTTTAAATCTTATATGGGATGAACAATTAAATAAAGCAGATATTTATTTAGAATCAGCTTTACGTATTTCTTTGACGCATGAAGACGGTAGTGTAGAATCTCAAAAGACCTATCAGAGTGAATGGGGCAATTCTTCAAATTTAGTTTTTACTTTTTATATAGGTTATGCCTGTGAGATAGAAGTAATGGGTTATTTGCATTACACTCTATGGGGGATGATATATAAAGAGGTGCTGCTATATTTATTGCTATATATAATTGTTGGATATGGATTTTATACGTTTTTCATAATTCTCAGTCGCAGGATCAATTCATTACGTAGTAAAGAAATAGTCGAGATTATCAAGGAGACTCCCGTGGAAATCTTAAAAGAGGTTCCTGTGGAAATTATCAAAGAAGTTCAGGTTGAAAAACAAATAATTAAAGAAGTACAGAGAGTGGATATTATTCCCTTACATTCTTACATATTGGGTGAGAGTCTAATATTCTATGCAGATCATAATATCATAGAGGTAAATGATGTTAAGTATAATATTCAGGGGCAGTCCAGTTTACTTTTAGAACTATTTTTTCAAGAAAAAGATAATGGCTATACATTAAAGGAAGATTTTATTATAGAAAAATTGTGGCCTGATAATTCAGGTAATGATGAGCGAATGCATAAAGCGATTGGACGTCTGCGCTCGTTTCTTAGAAAAATAGATCCTTCATTGAGTATAATAAATAAAAATGGTACTTATCGACTAATTATATCAGAGAAATCTCTTGTTAAGAGAAATAGCTAAAAATGTCGATGAAATGGAGCTATTTTGAATTTCAACTTGATTTCTTCGGATAAAAATGATGCGAGGTCAGGATTGGTCAGCGGTATTCTTTGCTAATTAAGTGCTTCATTACTACTTTTGCTCTCAGAATTAATCTTTAACGCAAAAGTAGTATGAAAAAAAATCTTCTTCTTTTATTATGTATAGTAGCTATTTTATCTACTAAATATTTGGCTTCTCATGAAAAGAGACAAAGTGCTTTATTGTTATATAACATAGAAGCTTTAGCTGCTAACAGTGAGCATGCAGATATTGGACATTGTTATGGAACAGGTACTTTAGATTGTCCTGTATCTCACGATAAAGTTAAATATATCGCTGGAGGATATAGTCTTGAAGGTCTTTATTAGCTTTCTTCTTCTCTTTATCTGCATCTCTTGTGGTACAAAAAATATGGAATATGCAGAGAATGTATTTCCTTATTCTGAATTTCCACAAGAGAAGGAGCTAAAAGGAGAGGTGATAGAGCTTGATACTGCCTTATTTCGCTGTCCATTTCGGATACGAGTAGAAGGAGATAAAGCTATTGTAATGGATTTGCATGGTATCGATTATTATGCTCATTTGTTCAAATATCCTGGCTTTCAATATTTATCTTCTTTTGGGAGGCGCGGTGATTCACCAACTGAAATGCTATCAATGGATAATGTTCGTTTTTACAATCATAAAGTATGGACATTAGATGCTAATAAAAGAGAATTAACACGGTTGGGTTTTTCTTCATCCGGTGATTCACTGCTCCGTGACGAAGCGGTGATATTGGATGAAGATATTTTAAGACCACTTGACTTTGCCATATATAATGATACTACCTTTATAATTCCTGATTATTCCGGTGAAAACCGATTATGTTGGCTTAATGATGATGGGGAACTTGTAAAAAAGATAGGCGCTATCCCATCAATTAATAATCAAACGTTACGAAAAGCTCGTCCAGCATTGGCACAGGCATGGCGTAGTTTCATTGATTATAATTCTCATAACGGTGTATTAGCAATGGTGACTCAACTAGGTGAAGTACTTGAAGTCTATAATTTGAAGGATAGCACGGAGGTTATTCGTATTGGTGAAAACGGGGAACCTAAGTTTAAAATATTTGAAGGATATGGAATACCTTCAGGAATTATGGGCTTTAGCGATGTGCAAGTAACAGATAATGCCATTTATGCAGTGTTCCATGGGACTACATTTAAAGAGATTGTAAAACATAATGGTCATCTTCCAGATGGAGGAAAGTATATTTATGTATTCAGTTTGAAAGGAGAACCACTATATAAGTATGTGCTTGATCACTATGTATATGGTTTTTGGGTGGATGAAGCTACAAAAACAATTATAGCGACAGATATAAATAATGATCAGCCTATTGTGAGATTTCAATGTGGTTGAAAAAATAGATAGTTAACGTGATTAAAAGAGGAGCAGGAAGATGGGTTAGTCAATTTTGCCGGATTGGTTCCCATCATCTGCTACTTTATTCCTACTAAAAAGAAAGGAGGTGCGACAAAGATAGTGATAATAATGGTTATGGCAAATACGTTTTTACCAGATATAGAGAAAAGTATGAAATGAAAAGGTATAAATATTAAAAAATCTACTTAAATGAAAAAGAAATTAATGGGCATAGTTACTATTATTGCAATTGCTGCTGTTGCAGGATATAATGTATATGCTTCGCGGAGTAACGTGAAGTTGTCGGACTTAGCTTTAGCTAATGTAGAAGCATTGGCTGATTCTTCTGAAGGTTCTCAAAGTGATTGTAACACATACTGTATGGTGAGTTATTTTGATACATGTATCATTAGATATACAAATAACACTTTTACTACTTGTTATGATAGTAGAATAAGAAGATCTAACTAACCGATTGTAAGGCTATATAGGTGCCTACTATTTCTATATAGCCTTGCTTTAAAAAATGTAATCATGAATACCCATAATTCTTGTTTAATACTGCTTTTGACAGTATTATTAGTAACAGTATCTTGTGCAGAAAAAAGTGGAAGTAAATATCAAGATGCAACTTTAATTGAATATCAAGATTTTGTATCCAGTCAAAAATTGACAGGGATAAATTTTTTATCAGATAAAGAAGTATTAAAGCCGATGCGTATATATGTTTGTGACACTATTCTGATAACAATGAACCCTATGGAGAAGAAGCTGTTTCATCTTTTTAGTTTAAAATCTAAAAAAGAAATAGGAAAACGAATTTCGCTTGGACAAGGGCCTGACGAAATGATTCGTCCTTCTATTATAAAATTTAATGAGAATCAGATTCTAATATTTGATGTTGCCACTTTTACGTTATTTACGTATGATACCGAGGATTTTATTTCAAATGAAAATACGATTCCTTTAGAAAGGAAGACTATAGAGCTACAAGCATATGGTGAAATAGGTTTACTCTCTGATAATCTAATAGGATCGACATATAATCCTAAAAATCAATTTATAAAATTTGATAATAATGGAAAGAAGGTTGGTGAATTTGGCTATTATCCAGTGGTGGCAGACTTATCATATACAGACGATGAGAAATTGGAGGCTTTTAAATCTTCTTTTGTGACTAATATGAAAGATAGGATAGCCGTTTGTTATAAATGGACAGATTTGATTGATATCTATGATCAGAACGGTCAATTGAAGAAACGGATTCATGGACCTGAACATTCGTATGCACATTTTAAGGAATTTCGTAATGGTAATGCTATTGCAGCTACCTCTGATAAAGATAATATAGATGCATATTTCTTTCCATATAATGTAGGAGATGAGTTTTTTGTGTTATTCAATGGAAAGCCTTGGGATCCGGATGATAAAGAAGTAGAATTGCCAGATCGTATATTCGTTTTTGATTGGAATGGCATTCCTCAGAAAATATATACTTTAGATCAAGGAATAATTAATTTTGCTGTTGATAAAGTTCAGAAAAAGATATATGGAATTAGCAGTTCACCAGAATTTCATGTGGTGGAATTTTCATATAAATAATAGATAAACGATGAAAAATATATGTCTTATGTTATTGCCATTATTCTTGATGTCATGTTTAAATAAGGATAATAACATCGTTTCTCTTTTGAAAGAATGGGAACAGAAAGAAATTCTGTTCCCTAAAGAAATGTATTTTACAACAATGTTGAGGGATACTACATATTATAATCTTCAGAGTGAGTATAAAATTTTAGCATATGTTGATTCGATAGGATGTACTAGTTGTAAACTTCAATTGTCGGCGTGGAGTATGTTAATTAATGAAATTGATTCCTTATATGCAGGTCGGGTCAAGTTTATATTTGCATTCTCTCCTAATAGAATTAAAGATATTTATCATGCTATATTGACTGCTAATTTTACATATCCAGTATATGTGGATAAACAGGATAGCATTGCTAAACTTAATAGATTTCCATTAGAATCAAACCTCCACACATTTTTATTGGATAAAAATAATAGAGTTATTGCTGTTGGTAATCCAGTTTATAATCCTAAAATAAAAAAACTTTATTTCAATATTATTTCTGGTAAGAAACCTTTTTTACCGTGTAATGCAGAACAAAGAACAAATGCTAGTTTGGATAAACGATTTTTAGACATGGGCAGTTTTAATTGGAAACAGGAGCAAATATCTGACATTATATTAAGTAATTCAGGAGAAGAATTATTAGCGATAGAGGATGTTTCTGTTTCTTGTGGTTGTATTACTGTGGAATATCTAAAAGAACCGATTCGACCAGGTCAGAAATTAAATCTGAGAATAAAGTATAAAGCAGAGCATCCTGAGCATTTTGATAAAACGGTAATTATATATTGTAATGCAGAAGGTTCCCCATTTAGACTAAAGATAAGTGGAAATGCAAAATAAAGAGGGAATATGGCAAAGTGCTTTAGGGATTTATCATATATATGTATAATATTATTTATTGTTTTGGGATGGCATATTATGGATAACATTGTATCTGAAAAAGAGGTAGATATTACTTCTTTAGAAGTTGCTTTGCGGTCTGCTGGTGATAATAGAGGGGAGCTGGAAAAAGTCCTTTGTTACTATAAAAGAAAAAATACAGATAGCCTGAAATATAAAGCAGCCTGTTATTTAATTGAAAATATGCCCTTTCATAGATATTCAGTTGGAGAACAATTAGAAAACTATAAGTCATACTATGCATGGCTGAAAAAAAGCAAGGGAAAAGAACCGCAACAAGTTGCAGATTCAGTTAAGAAAGTATATGGTCCAATGAAAGAACCCAATAAGATACGCGATATTATGGAAATTGATTCTGCTTATTTGTGTCATAATATTGATTGGGCATTTAAAGTTTGGCAGGAACAGCCTTGGGGAAAGAGTATATCATTCGATGTGTTTTGTGAGTATTTGTTGCCTTATCGTATTGGCGATGAACCCTTGGTATATTGGCGTGAAATGTACTATGCAAAATATAATTCATTGTTAGATACATTGAGAATGTCGGATTCTTTGGATATAGAAGATCCAGTAGTAGCTGCTAATTACTTAATAAATAAATTGCCTGATAAGTGGCATTATTATACTTCAACAACTCCTTATTCCTTTGGGCATATCGGACCTGAATATGTACAATACTTGTCAGGAACGTGTCGTGAAGTGACTGATTTTGCTGTATATCTATTTCGGGCATTGGGAATTCCTTGTGCTATTGATTTTGTTCCTGTACGTAGCTATGTTAATGCTGGGCATTTTTGGTTGGTAGCCTGGGATAAAACAGGTGAAGCGTATATGGCTAATTTTCCCGAGAATCTGGGAATGGTCCGCAAAAATTGGTGGTATCGTTGGGATGATAGTCCAAAGGTGTATAGATATACTTTTGATATAAACAAAGAATTATATGAGCAAATGGCGAAATATAATGAAAAGGTATATTCATTTTGGAGTCTGCCGAAATTTATGGATGTTACTTATGAATATGCTTATTCTTTTGAAAAGGAATTAGTCATTCCATTGGAAAAACTTTATAGGAATCAATGTAGTGGGAGAATAGCTTATTTATGTGTTACTAATAGAGATAACTGGATACCGGTTGATTGGACTGAATTTGACGCACAGCATCTGGCTTTTCGAAATGTACGAAGAGGTACGCTTATGAGGGTGGCTACTTACGAGAATGGTACTTTGAACTTTTTGACTGATCCTTTTTATGTGGATAAACAGAAAAAGGAGCAGCATTATTTCTCTATTGAAGGAAATACACAAGATGTGGTATTGTATGCTAAATGTAATATAGAGGGAGAAAATATGTTCCGTGACCGAATGATAGGGGGCGTTTTTGAAGGCAGTAACCAACTGGATTTTGCAGTAAGCGATACCTTGTTTATCATACAGTGTAAACCTGATCGTTTGAATACGACAGTAAGAAGTTCTTCAAATAAAGAATATCGTTATATCAGATATGTAGGTCCTCCCGGAGGATTATGTAATGTGGCTGAAGTCGCATTTTATGAAAAAAATGATACTCTTCCATTGTCTGGGAAAATTATAGGGACTCCCGGATGCTATCAACATGACGGGACGCATGAATATACAAATGTGTTTGATGGAAAAACGTGGACTTCTTTTGATTATTTTAAATTTTCCGGAGGATGGGCAGGACTTGATTTGGGTAGAAAGGTGCAGATAGACCGTATTGTATATACTCCGCGCAACAGGGATAATTATATTCGTCCTGGTGATATCTACGAGTTGTATTATTGTGATCGATATTGGAAATCCGCCGGAAGAATTAAATCTACAGTTGATTCATTAGTATACAGAGGGATTCCCCAGAATGTACTTTTGTTCTTACGTAACCATACGCGCGGCGTAGATGAGAGAGTCTTTGTTTATGAAAAAGGAGAGCAACTATGGAAATAAGACTTAAAATTAAACTAGTTGTGTTGTGGAAGACAATCATCTTATTAGGAATAATTGTCTTGCTATCTGCTTGTTTCCATTCGAAGAAGGAGGCTGTATCTTCTATTGCTATTATTCCTGATGAGCATACGTTACTGGCGATTACGCCGGAATTCTCTATAAAAATGGCAGGAAATACATTGAATAAACATTATCTACGATTGAAGTCTGGAAAGATATTTCCAATGACAGGGATTTTGCAGGTAGATGGTAGGACCTATCGTTTTATGGGGGAAGATTCTTTACGTATATCCCCTATAGCTTCTCTTGCAAATGACAGCGTCAGTTGGTCAGGGAAATATTCTTATTTGTTTCCAGGAAAAGGGTGGGAGCAAAAGGAATATGATGATTCTTTTTGGAAAGAAGGAAATGCAGCTTTTGGACCTGTAAAAGGAAATTCTAAGATTCGTACCGCTTGGGGGGCGGAAAATATATATGTCCGCAGGCATATTAAGATTGATAATAAAGATGCTTTGGAAGGGCATAAAATTTACGTCTGTTATATTTGCGATGATCAGATAAAACTTTTTTGGAATGGAGATTTTTTATTTGAAAAAGGAATAACATATCAAACGAAATGTGGACGTTTAACAGATGAAGCTATTGCTCATATTGGTAATGGAACAAATGTTTTGGCAGCTTATGGATGTAATACAGGAGGCCCTGCGTTGTTAGATTTTGGTCTGTATATTGAAAATAAAACTTATAGTGAAGCAGATACGGCCCTATTGAAGCAAATAGATGTACAAGCTACTCAAACTCATTATGTATTTCAATGTGGGGATGTAGAACTTCAGATTGATTTTGTTTCACCTTCTTTGTCAGAGAAGTGGAATATGACAGGATGGCCTGTCGGTTTCCTTTCCTATCAAGTTCGTTCAGAAGATAAAAAGGAGCATACGGTGGAAATTTTGTTCGATGTGGATATGGAATGGATGTTTGGTAGGAGGAAGATTGATAGTTGGGTTGAACAAGAGTGGCGGTTTGTCAAGTCTGATAGTTTATATTTAGGTCTGACGGCGGATGGAACATCGTTTTCATGCGATGATAGTCATGTTGTTCTGTCTCAAAAGTTGTGTGCAGAAAATGGAAATAAAGGCATATTGTTAATAGGATACGGAGAAGGGCAGAGGATACAATATATTGGTGAGCGTTTACAACCTCTTTGGAATGACAATGGAAAAGGAGAGGTTAAAGAATTAATGAAGGCTGTTGGAAACAGGTATCAGAAACTTAAGGAAGAATGTAATAAATTGGATAATCTGTGGAATAATAAAGCATTTCAAGTGGGTGATAAGACATTTGCAGAACAGATTCTTCCTTCATATCGTAATTTTATTTCTTCCCATAGGTTTGTGTTATCTTCGGATAATAAGTCATTCTGCTTCGGAGATACTTTGGGTAATGTTAGAGATGCTTATAGGAGTTTTCCTGCTTTGTTATTTTTTAATCGTGTTGATTGGATGAAAAGTTTATTAAATCCAATATTTGAATATTGTGAAGATGAACATTGGAAAAGAAAATATCCGCCTTACGATATTGGATTATATCCGGTTGCAAGCAAACAAATAAAAGTGGATAATTGTGCTGAAGAGGCTGCTGCAAATATGTTGGTGATGACGGTTGCTATTGTGGAGGCAGAACAAGATTTCAGTTATGCTGAATTGCATTGGAGTCATTTGTGTTTGTGGGCAAATTATCTGGAAGAAAAGATGAAAGGTGAAGTTCTTCCTTCTATTGAGTTATTAGATGCAAATGACAAACGTGTGAAATGTGTGCTGGGATTGATGGCTTATCATAAATTGATTCAACTAAAGGATGCATATGAATAAAGTGAAGAAATTTCTAGCAATAATAGAGAATTTAATATTCATGATATTCTGCATGATAGTAATTTTGTTCTTGGTACAGTTATTCTGTTTCACATCGTTTAAAATTCCATCAGATTCTATGGGACCTGCATTAAAAGATGGAGATAGAATATTGGTTAATAAAATGATAAAAGGAGCCAGATTGTTTAATGTGTTTGCTGCTTTGGATAACAAAGATGTTACTATTTACCGGATGCCGGGATTGGGGCATTTTAAAAGAAATGATGTACTGGTTTTTAATTTTCCTTATCAGATGAATCGGTGGGATAGCATCCGGATGAACGTAATGCAGTATTATGTGAAACGTTGTATAGCTTTGCCTGGGGATACATTGGAAATCAGAGGAGGATTTTATAAAGTGCGTGGATGTCGCGAACAGTTGGGAAATTATGAAGCTCAGCAATATCTTGCCGGGCTACAGCAACCGGAAAAACAAGGAATCGTAGTAGGAACATTTCCTTATGATCAAAGCCTAGGATGGAATATTCGAGAGTTCGGGCCATTGCCTATCCCACAAAAGGATCAGATTGTAATAATGAACCATACTACTTATCTTTTATACAGACAACTGATCGCATGGGAGCAAAAGAAAAAAATAGAACTAAAACAGGAACAGGTGTTTATTGGTGATAGTCTTATTCATCAGTATTGCTTTAAAAAGAACTATTATTTTGTATCGGGGGATAATATGGCGAATTCGCAGGATTCCAGATATTGGGGGATGCTGCCGGAAGAATATATTGTAGGTAAAGCTACCCGTATTTGGAACTCAAAAGAAAAATATACCGATCAGATACGTTGGGAACGGATTTTAATGCAGATCAAATAAAGATAGAAGATGTTATTACAGAATAAATATATCGTTCATTTATTAATGCTGTTTGGAGTCATTGCACTTTTAAGTGTTGTGACTGTTTCATCTTATACTATTGCGGTCGGAGATATGGCATATCAGAAGCTATATTTGGGGCATATGTCTATTGTCTTTGTGATATGTACTCTTATGTCTTTGTGCTTAGATTGTAAGAAAAATGCATTTTATTTATCAGTCGTTTGGTCTCTTATTATTTTAGGTGGGGTTGAGGCTGTTTGGGGATTAAGGCAGATATACGGTTTAGCTGTTTCTAATCATTCATTATATGCGCTTACAGGTTCTTTCTACAATCCGGGGCCTTATTCCGGATACTTAGCAATGGTATTTCCTATTTGTTTGAGTGAATGGTTGAATCTAAAAAAGGTGAAGAAACGTACTTGGATCGAGCAAAGTAAATATTGTGTGGCTTTAGGAGTCTTGCTGTTAATTCTTTGTGTTTTACCGGCAGGTATGAGCCGTTCGGCATGGATGGCTGTTGCAATTTCTGGGATATGGGTATATGCTACATACCGTTCATGGGGAACTAGTTTAAGGAAGATAGGCCGAAAATATAAGAAAAGAGTATTTCCGGCTATTATTGCCGGGGGAATGGTATTGATAATAGTTGGTTATGCTCTTTTTCAATTAAAAGTAGATTCGGCTAATGGACGTCTGTTAATTTGGAAAGTGAGTGTTATGGCTATTGTGGAAAAACCTTTCCTTGGACATGGTACTGGAAACTTTGCATCGGCTTATGGAATGGCTCAGGAAAAATATTTCTCCCAAAAAGAGTTTACATCTACAGAAGAATTAGTAGCTGGAAGTCCTGAATACGCTTTTAATGAATATCTGCAAATAGCTGTAGAATATGGAGTCTTATTTCTATTGGTTGTGTTATTGATTATTGTTTTTTGCCTTTGGATAGGAATAACAGAGAAAAGACTAAGTGCATGTGCTGGTTTGATTTCTGTTTTAGTATTTGCATTTTCATCTTATCCAATGCAAATACCCGGATTTGCTATAGCATTCTATTTTTTATTGGCTGCTTGTGTAGTGGGTTCTTCACGGTTACAAATATTGTTCTTTATTATAATGATTGCTTTATTGGGAAGTTACTATTGGAAATATAATCAGTATAATGCTTGTGAAGAATGGTTTAGGTATAAAATGCACTATAATATAGGCGCATTTCGTTTAGCCAAAGAAGGGTATGAGAAAATTTATCCGGAATTGAATGATAGGGGAGCATTTTTGTTTGAATATGGACATTCTTTACATAAGTTGAAAGAATATAATAGTTCTACAGCAATTTTGAAAGAGGCAATGGCACATAGTTGCGATCCTATGATTTTGAACATAATAGGAAAGAATTATCAGGCTATAGGAAAATATGAAAAGGCTGAAGAGTATTTCATACGATCTACTCATCGGCTTCCGGGAAGAATTTATCCATATTACTTGTTGGCAAAGCTTTATGCGGAACCGGAATATCGACATCCGGAGAAATTAAAACAGGCGATTCAGATTGTATTGACGAAGGAACCAAAGGTACAATCGACTGCAATAAGGGAGATGAGAGAAGAAGTGAAACTGCTAAAATAAATGGGTGAAGAAAAAAAATGACTGTACAAACTTGATTAATAGATATTTTTGTCTAAATTTGGCAAACATGATACAAACTTACATACAATATATAAGAAATTATATGTGAGATAATTTAGAATAAACAAACCAATAAATACGATGAAAAATAATTCTACATGGATTTTATTGTGCCTTGCATGTATGATGACGCTCTCTTGTTCCGACAAGAAGAATACTGCAGATGAATCGGAGAAAGGTGTCTCCATAGTCCTTCCGGATACGAAGAATGAAGTAGCTGTTCAGATATTAAAGAAGCGTGATTTTCATCACGAACTGGTGAGTAACGGTAAAATCAATGCCCGTGGCAAAGCCGATCTGCGTTTTGAAACCGGTGAAGTCATCGCTCATATCTATGTGAAGAATGGCGACCGTGTACAGAAAGGACAGAAGCTGGCTGATCTGGATAAATTCCGTCTGGAACAGAAATTATCCCAGTCGGAAGATGCTTTACTGAAAGCCGAACTGGAATTGAAAGACGTACTGATCGGGCAGGGATATTCTCCTGACGACTTTAGTAAAGTCCCTGCCGAAACAATGAAAATCGCCAAAGTAAAAAGCGGGTATGAACAGTCGAAATCCCAGTATGAACTGGCGAAAAGAGAGATGGAGCATGCTACGTTGATTGCTCCTTTTGACGGTGTGGTAGCCAATTTATTTTCAAAGCCTTATAATCCGGCAAATACTTCTGAAGCATTCTGTACTATTATCGATTCCAAAGGAATGGAAGCTGATTTCACAGTGCTGGAAAATGAACTTGCTTTTATCAGGATGGGAGATAAAGTGGTAATTACTCCTTATGCCGGAGGAGATGCGTTTGAAGGCAGTGTATCAGAGATAAATCCATTGGTGGATGCCAACGGCATGGTGAAAGTGAAAGCATTGGTAAATGCGGGAGGAAAACTGTTCAGCGGAATGAATGTAAGGGTAAGTGTCCGCCGTTCGCTGGGAGAACGGCTGGTTATTCCGAAGAGCGCCGTTGTATTGCGTTCCGGCAAACAAGTGGTATTTACCCTGAAAGACGGCAAGGCAATGTGGAATTATGTGAATACGGGACTGGAGAATGCGACAGAATGTGTCGTCTCCGACAAGTCGCAGAAAGGTATCGAGGATGGTCTGCTGGAAGGAGATACGGTCATCGTCACCGGAAATCTGAATCTGGCGCATGAGGCGGAAGTCTATGTTAAATGAAGAATTAAGAATTAAATAATGAATCTATGATAAAATTCTTAATTCAGCGCCCTATTGCCGTATTGATGGCCTTTACCGCCTGTTTCATCATCGGGCTGGTGACGTACTCTACGCTGCCTATATCGCTGCTTCCCAATATCGCTATTCCTGAGATTACGGTACAGGTGGCGTCTGCCAATACCTCTGCCCGGGAATTGGAAAACACGATTGTCAAACCTTTGCGGGGGCAGTTGATTCAGGTCTCTACCCTGAAGGATATTCATAGTGAATCGAGAGACGGGGCGGGCATTATCCGCTTGTCATTTGAATATGGAACGAATACGGACCTTGCCTTTATCGAGGTAAATGAGAAGATAGATGCCGCCATGAACTATCTTCCGAAAGAAGCGGAACGCCCGAAGGTAATCAAAGCGAGTGCAACGGATATTCCCGTATTCTATCTGAATCTGACACTGAAGAATGACAGTGCTTACGGAGCTACGGAACAGCACTCCTTCCTTGAATTGTGTGAGTTTGCCGAGTCTGTCATCAAGCGCAGGATAGAGCAGCTTGAAGAAGTTGCCATGGTGGACGTGACCGGAATTTTGGAACGGCAGGTACAAATAGTGCCCGACAAGGACAAGCTCGCCATGATGGGACTCTCCATTGGAGATATCGAATCGGCTTTATCCTCTAATAATGTGGAACCGGGCAGCATGACAGTGCGCGACGGGTATTATGAATACAATATTAAATTCTCGACATTGCTGCGTACAGCGGAGGATGTGGAAAATATCTATCTGCGTAAGGGCGACCGCATCGTACAGTTAAAAGACTTCTGCAAAGTAAGCGTCGTACCTGTAAAAGAAAAAGGAGTATCCTTGTCCAATGGAAAACGGGCGGTGAGCCTTGCCGTCATCAAACAGGCGGATGAGAACATGGATAAGATGAAGCAGGCGCTGGTAGGCACGATGACCTATTTTCAGTTAGTATACCCGGAGATCGATTTCAGCATCAGCCGTAATCAGACGGAACTGCTGGACTACACCATTTCTAATCTGCAACAGAATCTCTCCCTGGGCTTTCTCTTTATTTGTCTGGTAGCGGTTCTGTTTCTGGGAGATGTAAAGTCTCCGCTGGTCATCGGACTCAGTATGGTGGTGTCCATCGTGATCAGCTTTGTCTTTTTCTACCTTTGCAATATGTCTCTCAATATCATTTCACTTGCTGGATTAATCCTGGCATTGGGAATGATGATTGACAGTTCGATTATTGTGACCGAGAATATATCGCAATACCGTGAACGGGGATACTCCTTGCGCCGTGCCTGTGTGACGGGAACCAGTGAAGTGGTCACCCCCATGCTGAGTTCTTCTCTGACGACTATTGCTGTTTTTGCCCCACTGATTTTTATGAGCGGTATTGCAGGCGCTATTTTCTTTGATCAGGCTTTTTCTGTCACTGTAGGACTAATGGTGTCTTATCTCACCGGTATCATGCTGCTTCCTGTGCTTTATCTGCTGGTTTACCGGACAGGTGTCCGCACCCGGAAATGGAAGTGGCTTTCTTTCAAAATTAATAACCCGATCAAGGACCACACGCTAGACCGATTCTATGATGCGGGTGTCGACTGGGTATTCCGCCATAAAACGTTCAGTGTACTGTTCTGTGTGATTTCCATTCCGCTTTGCGTATTCTTCTTTTTCTTTATAGACAAAGAACGGATGCCCGATATCGAGGAAAATGAACTGATCGCCCGGATAGAATGGAATGAGAATATCCATGTGGATGAAAACAAACGACGGGTGGATGAACTTTTCAAGGAACTGAAAGATGAAGTACTGGAGCAAACAGCCTCTATCGGCAGACAAGATTTCATTCTCAATCGGGAACGGGAACTGTCTTCTTCCGAAGCGGAACTTTATTTCCGTACGGAGACTTCCAATGCTATTGCCTCTTTGGAACAGGCGGTATACCGGAAACTGAAGGAACGTTATCCGCTCTCTGTCATTTCTTTCTCTCCGCCGGAAACGGTATTTGAGAAACTCTTTGTGACGGGTGAACCGGATGTGGTGGCGGAATTTTACACCCGTAATAAAGCGGAAGCCCCCAAAGCGGAAGCAATCCGTAGCGTTGAACAGGAACTGGGACGAAAAACCGGAATCAATCCGACAGGTATCGCCTTCGAAAACCAGTTGAATCTGAGTATCAGCAAAGAGAAACTCTTGCTCTACCGTGTTTCCTACAACGAACTGTATCGGGTACTGAAAACGGCTTTCCGGGAAAACAGTGTGACGATGCTGCACTCTTATCAGCAGTATTTGCCGATCAACATTGCCGGGGATGAAAAGACTGTGAACGAGGTGTTGCAGGAAACACTGGTGCAGACGCAACCGGACAACCGTGGGAATGTCGATTTTATCCCGCTTCGGGAATTGATCAACGTAGCTCCCGCCGAAGACTTGAAAAGTATTACTTCCGGACGTAACGGCGAGTATGTCCCGTTCGACTTTTACGGCGTGCAGGATGCGAACCGGCTGATGCGTGAAGTGAAACAGGTGGCGGAGGAAACAGGGGACTGGGATACGGGCTTCTCCGGCAGTATCTTCTCCAACAAGGAGATGCTGGATGAACTGGTCGTGATTCTGTTGATCTCACTGCTGCTGATGTATTTCATTCTTGCCGCACAGTTCGAGAGTTTTCTGCAGCCGTTGCTGGTACTGGCGGAAATCCCGATTGATGTGGCATTTGCCTTACTCTTGCTTTGGATATGCGGGCATACGCTGAATCTGATGTCTGCCATCGGTCTGATTGTGACCTGTGGTATTGTAATCAATGACTCTATTCTGAAACTGGATGCGATCAATGAACTGCGCAAGGCAGGCGTTCCTTTGCTGGAAGCTATTCACGAAGCAGGCCGCAGGCGTCTGCGTCCGATTATCATGACTTCGCTGACGACCATCTTTGCCATGGTGCCGTTGCTGTTCTCCTCGGATATGGGATCGGAACTGCAAAAGCCGTTGTCTATCGCCATGATAGGCACGATGTCCATCGGTACGGCGGTCAGCCTCTTTATCATACCGCTGCTTTACTGGTTTATCTATCGGGGAAAAAGCGGGAATCACAAACCAAATGAAAAACATGTTGAATTATGAAGAAATCATCCGTTCTTTTTGTATTGATGGCAGCATCGGGGATATGTTTCTCTTCAGTATATGCCCAGAAACGTCTGGTGCTGGACTTGAACCAGACTATCGCTTTAGCTAACGACAGTTCGCTGGAGTCATTCCGCACACAAAATATGTATCTGTCCGGTTATTGGGAATACCGGACGTACCGGGCAAACCGTTTGCCGAGTCTGACAATGGACCTTACCCCGGCACAATATAACCGGGATATCACGAAACGTTATGATTCGGGACAGGACCTGGATGTCTACCGTACGCAACAGTCATATTATGCCTATGGCTGTCTCTTATACACATCTCCGAGCCCACGAGACTAGCGCTCATCTC
>ENA-OXET01000251-OXET01000251.1-human-gut-metagenome-genome-assembly--contig:-NODE-251-length-30609-cov-5.762584_pt1 | contig 30609 bp, 22 predicted proteins | sample MGYA00249831_ERZ652256 | MGnify/ENA primary metagenome ERZ652256 (study PRJEB26925, sample SAMN05826983) | human gut metagenome | biome: ENVO:2100002; feature: ENVO:00000062; material: ENVO:00002003... | reverse complement strand
CGAGATGAGCGCTAGTCTCGTGGGCTCGGAGATGTGTATAAGAGACAGCCGTAGTGCTTTCCGTGCAGAAGGTGCCGGGAGCCAATACTCTGGCCCTGACACAGGCCGTGGATGCAGCCGTCAGGGAATTCAGTCAAAGCCAGCTTCCCAAGGGAATGAAACTGCACACCGCAGCCTATCGGCAGGCGGATTTTATTGAAATGTCCCTGGATAACGGCACGGAAACCCTCCTCATTGCCGGAGCGGTGGTCATGATCGTCATCTTCCTGACGCTGCTGAACCTTCGCACGGCCATCATCACGCTGATTTCCATGCCCCTGTCCATCCTGTTCGGGATGATGATGTTCCCCGTCTTCGGGCTGGCCATCAACATCATGACCCTGGGCGGCCTTGCCGTAGCCGTGGGAGACGTGGTGGACAACGCCATTATCTTCGTGGAAATAGCCTGGAGGCACCTGAACAGGAACGCCGCCCTGCCGAAAGATAAGCGCAAGAGCAAGTATGAGGTTCTGATGAAAGCCAAGAGCGAAATCGTAGGCTCCATTTCCTTCTCCTCCGTCATCATCCTGCTGGTATTCACTCCGGTGCTCTTCCTGTCCGGTCTGGAAGGCCAGTTTTTCCGGCCCCTGGGGATCTCCTACATGCTGGCCCTGCTTTCTTCTCTTATTGTAGCTGTCACCATTACTCCGGTTCTCTGTTACATATGGTTCAAGAAAAGCAAAAACGCCGCTACTCTGGAAAGCGGGGATTCCTTCAGCTCCCGCCTCATTAAACGCATTTATGCCCCCATCCTGGAATTCTGCCTGCGCTTTTCCAAAACGGTCTGCGCCATCATGACGGCCATTACGCTGCTGGCCCTGTGGCTGGGTTCCACGTTCGGAAGCAGTTTCCTGCCGCCGTTCAACGAGGATTGCTACACAGTCTTCGTCAGTACGGTGCCGGGAACTTCCCTGGATGAAACGGAGCGCATCTCCCGGAAAGTGATGAAAGATATTGAACAGATTCCGGGGGTTCTCAGTGTCACCCAGCGCACGGGACGCGCGGAAAACGACGAACACGCAGAACCCGTCAGCGCCTCCGAGCTGCTCGTGCGCGTGGATCTGAAGAAAGACCAGAAAGAATTGCGCGCCGCCATCAAGAAATGCATTGACGGCATCCCCGGCACCAGCTCCATGATCGGCTATCCGCTGGCCCATCGCATCAGTTCCGCTCTGTCCGGCTCCAACTCGGAAATCGCCATCAACATTTACGGCACGGAGCTGCCCCAGCTCCGCCTGGCGGCCCGGAAAGCCAAGGAAATTCTGGAGAACATGCCGGAAGTGGCGGATGCACGCGCCAACCGGGAAATTATGGTGGATACCATTCGCGTGCAATACAATCAGGAAGCCCTGGCTTCCTACGGCCTGACCATGGCGAATGCTGCGGAACAGGTTTCCACGGCCATGAACGGACAGAAACTGGGAGAAGTCATCAAAAACCAGGACCATTGGAACATTGTCCTGCGCATTGACCCCAGACTTAAAACGTCCATGGAAGATGTCAAAAACCTGGAACTCATTTCCCCCAATAAAAAAACCGTGCGCCTGGACGACGTGGCACAGGTGTACCGGGAGGAAGTTTCCAACCTCATCCTGAGGGACAACACCATGCGGAAAGCCATGATTTCCTGCAATCCCTCCCCCAATTCCAACCTGGGAGACCTCGCGAAAGCCTGTCGGGAACAATTGGACCCGGTAATGAACGCCATGGGCTGTACCGTAGACTATGACGGCACTATCAAAGCACGGGAATCCGCATCACAACGGCTTTACGTCCTGGGCGCCATCGTCATGGTGCTCATCGTACTGCTCCTTTCCTCCGCACTGGGAAGCGTCCGGCGCGCCATGCTGACTCTGGTGAACATACCGCTGTGCCTGGTGGGCGGCATCGTAGCCGTTTTCCTTGCCTCCCCCGGTACGCTGTCCTCCCTGTTTGGAGGAACTTACATTCCTCCCATTCTTTCCGTGGCTTCCATTGTGGGGTTCGTGACCGTCATCGGCTTCGCCATCCGCAGCGGCCTGATTCTGCTCAACAGGTACCGGGCCCTAGAACATCAGGGGATGGAACCCGCGGAAGCCATACGGGAAGGTTCTCTGGAACGCGTGGTCCCCATCATCATGACTTCCCTGACTACCGTGCTGGGGCTGCTCCCGCTGATCTGGGCCATTGACCAGCCCGGAGGCGAACTGCTCGGCCCCCTGGCCATCGTCCAGTTCGGCGGGCTGGTGACAGCCACCATCCTGAACCTGCTTATCATTCCGGCCACGGCCAAACTCTTCTCCCGCTGGATTGCCTCCCGGCGGAAGGAATTGAAAGCAACCTCCTGATTCATTCAGGACTCCGGCGGCGGGACCGGGGAGAGGATGAGCCCCGGTTCCGCTTTTTACAGCAACAGACATAACGAGTCCTTGCCTTGCAGGCCGATAAGGGGCACACATGGAGGTTCAAGCTTCACCTTCATGCCCAAACGGAAATCCACCAGAGAGCACCTGCTCAATACGGGTGCCATGATTGTCGGGGAATCCGGGCTGCGCGCCCTTACCGTTCGCGGCCTGTCCCTGCGGGCCGGCACCAATACAGGGAGCTTTGTCTATCACTTCGGCAACCGGGAAGCTTTTCTGACCGAGCTTCTGGAACGCTGGTACGAACCTCTGTTCACCGGCATCAGGACCCATGCCAACATTCATCTTCCGGCCTTTGAAAAACTGGAAGCCATCCTGGGAGACGTCATGGAGTTCCTGCTGCGTCACGGCCAATTCATTGCCCAGCTGGTTCTGGACGCCCTGGCAGGGGAACAGGCGGCCATCCGTTTCATTTCAGGAATCCATACGCGCCATCCCCTTGTGCTGCTGGAAACCATACGGGAAGCCCAGCAGGAAGGATCCGTGCTCATGGGAGACCCCATGAACATCCTCATTTACCTTGTCTGCTGCGGGGGAGCCCCCTTTATCCTTTCCGGACAGCTCCAAGTGCACGACTCCAAAGCAGCTCGGCCCGTTCTCGACTTGCTGGGTTCTATCCTCAATGATCCGGAAAGCGCCAGACAACGCATGACCTGGGCGCTCCGCGGCATACGGCGGGTCTGAGATTTCAGCAAAGGGGCAGACCGGAAAAACGCGTCGCCTCCCGGCCCCCTGCCGAACCAAAATATCGCCGCCCTTACACGCACGCTCCCTTCTTACCTCCGCCATTGGGGGCGATGAGGCGGACGGGGAGGCGGAGGAGGAGGATTATGGTGGCGCCAGTCATTGCGGTACCTGTCCTTGTCACGGTCATGCTGGACAGCCGCCCCAATAGCAGCGCCGGCAGCCAGCGCCCCCACACCGATGGCGGCGGCTCCACCGGGCGTTACGGAACTGTTCCCGTAGCTGTCCGTCGTGCAGGACGGCATGAAAGAAAGCGTCATTCCCGCCAGGGGAAGAAGCCAGAATGATTTAATATGCCTGTTCATGAGATAAAAAATAAGGATTAACACCGGCAGCCCGGTTACATCCGGTAAGCGCGGAATCCCTTGATGATTTGTTTAAATATGTCACAGTCCTGAACGGAATTCCCGGAATCATAACAGCTACGCGCGCAGCAGGCTTTTCATTACCCCCCTGTTCCGGCGTTCCTGAATACGGAAATCCGCATGCACTGTAAAAAAACAGACATGCGGATGGAAAAAGCGTTCATCTTCCGGAAAACTTCGGAAACGTCCGTAGGATTACTTCTGTTCTACCACAGGCTCAATACGAACGGGACTCTGGATATCAAACAGGCTCTTGCGCAGCAGGTAGCCTCCGCTCTGCAAGGCAAATGCACTGGCCGGAAATTTCTCCGCCAGTTCACGGTAAAAGGCGCCTGCGGCGGCATTGTCTTTCTTAGCCCGGGCAATGTCCCCCAGGCACATGGTGGCAAAACCGGAAAAAGTAGGATCTCCCGCATCCACCACGGAACGGAACAACCCTTCCGCCTCATCCGCTTTCCCCCGGTTCATCAGACGGCAGGCCAGGGTAACGGAAGCCTGGGCTTTCCATTCCTCCGTGGGAGCGGAATCAATAAAAGCTTTCATTTTGGCCACGCCTTCATCCTCCTTGCCGGCGTTCCACAAGGCAATGGCCTGAAGGTAAGAGGCAGTGACGGCGGCGCGGGAACTGTCAAAGTCAGCCACCACCTGCTGAAGCCCCTGTTCGTCCAGGGAAATTTCCCCGGTTGCCGGGGATTCCGGCATAGCGGCCACCAGAGCGGCGCCTGCCTTTCTTTCCATGGAATCCTGCACGCCATTATAAATAATCCATCCGGCAGCCCCAAGGACGCATAGCAACACAACCAGCGCAACCTTGCCGTAATGTTCATCCAAAAACTGTTCATGCTTGGCCGGGCCGACGGAAATTTCCGCAAACGCACTTCCGTCGCCCATCGGCATATTGTCCATGGCCCGTTTAATATCCTTGATATCCATAATATGTTGAAGAGGGTTCTACCGTGTTGTCCCAACCAAATCAATCAGCTTTTTACTTATCTTCGCCATGTTCCAAAAGCTGCAGGGAATCCTTCAGTCCCAGATTCCTGTAAATTTCCCGCGTTGCCCGGCTCTGGTTAAGCGTATAAAAATGAATGCCGTCCACATCGGAATCCAACAGTTCGGCGCACTGGCTGGAGGCGTATTGGATGCCTACCTCCTGAATAGCGTCCGGATTGGAACCCGCACGCTTCAGCGCCTTAAGCAGCCTGGCCGGAAAACAGGTGCCTCCGGAAAGCTCTGCCATGCGGTTCATGCCGGACAGGCTGGTCACAGGCATGATTCCCGCCAGGATAGGCACCTTGATGCCGGCCAGCAGACAGCGTTCCCGGTAATCCAGGAAAGAATGATTGTCAAAAAACAGCTGGGTGCAGATATAATCCGCGCCGGCATCCACCTTGGCTTTCAGGAAATCCATCTCGCGCAGACGGTTGGGAGTGGCCGGATGACCTTCCGGGAAGCCGGCCACGCCTATGGCGAATCCATCCGGATCCGGGTGACGGCCGGATTCATTATATTCACGGATAAACGTCACCAGATCCGCCGCATGGCGAAAAACATCCGCATCGCGGTTGTAATCCTTCGCTCCCCGGGGAGGATCTCCCCGAAGTGCAAGAACGGCCCGCACTCCAGCCCGGGCGTATTGGTCCAGGATATTCCATACCTCCTCCCGGCTATGCCCTACGCAAGTAAGGTGGGGCACCGTAGGAATACGGGATTCATGCTGGATGCGCAACACCACTTCGCGGGTAAGCTCGCGGGTGGAGCCCCCTGCACCATACGTCACGCTGACGAAACTGGGGCGGTAAGGCTCCAGTTCACGGATAGTCTGGTACAAGGCCGATGCTGCCTGCTCGTTTTTGGGCGGGAAAAATTCAAAGGACAGGCTGGGACCGGCGCCCGATTGCAATCTTTCTCTCAGGTGCACTTCTCTTTACTTGGCTTGGCTAAATACGGATCCGCATCACGGCTCCATGGGAATCATCACCGGTTTGGGAGCTTCCACGGGGACGGGGGCAGAGGGAGAAACCATACCGGACTTGTCTTCTTCCGTCATGTTTTCCTGCCAGCTCGCAGGCGGAACAATGACTTCATCCCCCGGCTTGATAGGTTCCTTGTCATTATTATCAAAAAGCGTATTACGCTTCACGTAGGACTGGAACACTTTCCCGTCCGGGTCAACTCCGTCGATAATCAGGGATACGAAAATGCTCCCGCGTCTGCGGATTCCCAGTTCCTGCCCCACTTTCAAGTCAGGTTGGCCGATGGACTGGAACAGGACCAGGTTGGCGTCACGGTAGTATTCCGTCACACGGCCCACCTGCTCCGCATCCTTGATTTCATTAAGCCATTGCAGCCGGGGATCTCCCTTTTCCATGCTCTGACGTTCCAACAAATCGCGTTCTTCCTCCGCCAGGGCATGACGCTTCTTCAGTTCTTCATTCTCCTTCTTCATCCGTTCCAGCTCCGCCGAGACATGAGCCAGTTCCTCGCTCACCACAGGATCCGCCACCACCACCGGCTGAACGGCGGAGGCAGGAGCCTGCGTGGGCATCGGAAGATACGGGGAGGGATTGACAGGTACCGGAGCGGAGGCCATCTGCTGCTGTTGCTGAATCACATCCATTCTTGAAGAAATATTCACATAAATCATTCCCAGAACGACCAGCACCACCACCAGAAACGCCAGGATAAAAATGCGGAAATTACTCATGTCGTCAAACGGTAGAGAAATTATCAAACGTAATTAATAGGAATAATTGAGATAGAACTGGAATTGTCCTCCGCGGTCAATGGCGTTGTTCTTCTGAATCGGAATGGCATAGTCCACTGCCAGCGGACCGATGGGCAGGTTCAGGCGCAGGCCGATCCCGTAGTCGGAAACTATTTTGGACGTGCTGAAGTCAAAAGAATCTCCGTTGACAAAACCGATGTCATAAAACACCGCGACGCGCACTTCTTCAATCACAGGAATGGAATATTCAAACTGGCAGAAGAAGGAGGAACGGCCGCCCATCGTCTCATCACCGCTCAGGGCGGGATTGTACGGCGCCACGTCCCGGAAACGGAAACCGCGCATGTTGTACGGCCCGCCGAGGTAGAGGCGCTCAAAAATGGGCACATCGTGGTTGCCATAGGAATCCACGGTAGCCGCACCGGCATTGATGCTGAAAATGGTGTCTCCGCGCAAATTCCAGTAATAGGAGCCATTCACGCCGAAATTGTATGTATGCACATCGCCGCCCAGGCCGGAATAACCGGCCAGCACTTCAAATTTGCCTCCCTTGCGGGGAAAAATCTGCGCGTCGCGGGTATCAATGGTGTAGGAAAGTTCCACATGGCTGCGCAGGTAGTCTCCGTCCTGTTGCCAGAAGAAGATAGGGGCGTTCCCTTCGGCGTCAATACGGTACTGTTCCAGGCGGTATTCCAGTTTCACGTAATCCAGTTCCCCGATCGGCTTGCGGAGAGAAATGGCAAAGCCATAGTTCTGCTGGTCGTAATAATCGGAAAAATATGTGGAATTGCTGTAGAAGATTTCCGTCCCGAAGGCCAGCTTGCGGTGCAGGAACCACGGATCCACCCAGGAAATACTGGCATCCTGCGTTTCAAAACCGACACGGGCGTTAATCGCGAAACGCTGGCCGCCGCCCACGAAAGAGGACCAGTCATACATGTCAAAATTGGACTGGGTGATGCCTGCGAACAGGTAAACGCTTTCAATAGAGGAAAATGCCACGCCGATATTCAGGGACCCCGTACGTTTTTCCGCCACCTCGATATTGATATCACGGTAGCCGGGCCGCGTGGATCCCACCTGGGCTACGTCCACCATGTCAAAATAGTTCAGGTTCTGGAGGCGCTTCTGGGCGGTATCCAAATCCACGGCGTTCATGGGGTCATTGGACTGGAGGGGAAGTTCCTGGCGGATGACGTAATCCTTCGTGCGGTTATTCCCGGTCAGGCGGATATTGCCTACGCGGTAGGGATTGCCTTCCGTCACATGGTACACGATGTTGATTTGTCCGTAACCCGTCTTGGGATCAACACCCACTTCCTGAATGTCCGGACGCACGGAGGCGTCCGCATACCCCCGGGAACCGTAATAACGGCGGATCATCGTCACGTCGTCGGCCACTTTCTGGGCGGAATAGGTATCCCCGTTGTACATGCTCAGGCCAGGAATCAGTTCCTGGGCCGTAAACACCTTGGTGGGGCCGAAGGCAACCTGGTTGACCTTGTAGCGGCGCCCCTCGGTAAGGGTAATTCTCATCGTCAGCTTCTGCTCATTGCCTTTGCCGGCGTCAAAATATTCCACCTTGTCCAGCTTGACGCGCAGATAACCTTTATTGCGGTAATAAGTCACCAATTCCGCCAGATCGTCCTCCACTTGTTCACGGTCAATGCGTCCGGATTTGGTAATCCAGGTCAACCAGCCCTTCTCCTTGGTTTTCATCACCTGTCGGAGATCCTTGGCGCTGATGTGTTCATTGCCCACAAAGTCAATCTTGATAATATTGGCCTTTTTTCCTTCGTTAATGTCGAAGACCACATCCACAAAGCCGGGCCGTTCCGTTTTCTGGTAAAAATAGGAAACACGTACATCCGGATACCGAGCTTCCTGGTAATAAGTGCGCAACTTGGCAATAGCGCTGCTCAGGGCCTTGTCGCTGAGAGCTTCCCCCCCCTTCAGCCCGCATTCCTCGGAGAGGTCCCTGTTGTCGAACGCGGTATTGCCGCGGAACCCCACGCCGCCCAGCAGATTCTGGGCCGCCATTTCAAACACCACCGCCACGCCGTCGCCGGAAGGCTCCACGGCTACTGTTGTATTGCCGCCTACCAGACCGCTTTCCAACAACCGTTCCAAGTCCTTGTTGACCACTTCCGGGGAATAACTGGTGCCCGGCTGCGTAGCCAGCAAATTTTTCAGACGGTCTTCGGACACGGTCTTGCCGGTGCTTCTGTACCGCACGGAAACGCTCTTCACAGGCCGCCCCTCATACGCCTGGTCACCGGGAAGAAGCCCCGTGCCCGGCCCCAGTTCCCGCATTACCTGTTCCGGAGTCATCACGGAACCATAGGCGCCTCTGTTAAGGGAAGTTTCATCCTGGGCCAAAACAGCCGAACATGCTATCAAGGGAAAGGAAACACACAAAAAAACGGGACGAATCATGAGCGCTGAACTTAATGCTTGGGATATAAAGGACTTTTCCTCTTGCATAGTCAAGACGTGATTCCGCGTAGAACACAGTTGCCCCGTATTCTATTACATCGCGTGCGCGTGCGCGCTCAGGAGGGCAATTGTGTCATTCCCGTGCAATAGCTTGCACTCCAGATACCCTCTCATTAAAGTTATCGCCGCTCGTGTTTTGACCGCTGCCGCCATCCCGGAGCTGAAACAGAACCACTTTCAATTAACACTGACCGTATTATTTATGGAAATCAACGTTGATATTCAACCGGACTGCACAGCCACGCTGAAAGCTTCCATCCCCGCAGAAACCACGGCTGCGCGCCGCGCCTCCATTGTAGATTCCTATGCCGCCAAAGCCAAGCTTCCCGGCTTCCGCCCCGGCAAAACACCCAAGTCCATCATTGAAAAGCGCTTCAAGAAAGAAATTGAAGAAGAACTGCTGACACCCTTTTTGAAACGGCCTGCTCCACCGCTCTGGAAGAAAACCCCAAATTGAAAGTGCTCAACTTCGGAAAGCCGGAACAATCTCTGGATGACCAGGGCAACTACACCGCTACCAGCACGATGACCGTAGTTCCCGAATTTGAATTACCGGAATACAAAGGCATCGAAGTCAAGGTTCCCTCTTCCGAAGTAACGGAAGCAGACGTAGAGGAAGCTCTGAACTCCCTGGCTGAACAAATCGCGGAATTCACCCCTGTGGACCGCGCCGCCCAAAAAGACGACGTGGCGATTATCGACTTCAAAACCACGTTGGACGGCAAGCCCGTAGCGGAAGCCGTAGGCAAACCCGTAGGCTTCCTGGAAGGCCGTGACGGCCAGTGGATGAAGGTGGAAGACGATCAATTCCTGCCCGGCTTCGCCTCCGCCCTGGAAGGCCTGAATGCCGGTGACAGCAAGGATATCACCGTCACCATTCCGGATACCTTCCCAATTACGGAACTGCGCGGCAAGGAACTCGTATTCCATGCCACTGTGAAAGAAGTACGGGAAAAACAGCTTCCGGCCATGGATGATGCTTTTGCGGAAAAAGTTCTTCCCGGCAAAAACCTGGAAGAATTGAAAACCGCCCTGAAGGAAAACCTGGCCCAGCGCAAAGCCATGCAAATTGATGAGGCCAAGGCCGATCAGATCACGGAAAAGCTGGCGGACATGCTTGACTTCAACCTTCCGGAAGCTGTCGTAGAACGTGAAGTGTACGGCATCCTCCAGCAGAAAATGCAGCAGGCCATGTACAGCGGAAACGCCCCGGCGGACATGGATAAGTTTGTGGAGGAAGCCCGGGAAGAAGCCAAACAGGAGGCCAAGCGCAACCTCAAGGTCTTCTTCATGCTTCAGGAAGTGGCGCAGGTGGAAAAAATTGCCGTCACGGAAATGGAGCTTTACAACGAAGTGGCCCGCCAGGCCCGCCAGCAGAAAAAGAACCTCAAATCCTACATTCGCGAACTCCAGCGCGAAGGCCGCGTGCATGGCATCAGAATGAGCCTGCTGACAGCCAAGGTTCTGGACTTCCTGACAAAAGAGGCCAAAGTAACGGTAGACGAGCAGTAACCCCTCCTCTGCACAAAACACCTTACCAGGGGGAGTTGGCGCACACATGCCCGACTCCCCCGTTTTGCATCTTTTGGACGGGTAACGTACATTGAAAAAACAACATCCAATCTTCCATAAACATGTTTCAAGACCAATCTTCCAAATCAACCCCCGCAAACTCCTACTATGTGCCCATGGTAGTGGAGCAGGACGGCCGCGGCGAACGTGCCTTTGACATTTACTCCCGTCTCCTGAAAGACCGCGTTATCTTCATCGGCTCCGCTATTGACGACGATGTGGCGAATTCCGTCATTGCCCAGCTTCTGTTCCTTCAGATGGCTGACCCGAAAAAAGACATCCACGTCTACATCAACTCCCCCGGAGGATCCGTCACGGCGGGTCTCGCGATTTACGATACGATGCAATTCGTCTCTTGTGACGTAAATACATATTGCCTGGGCATAGCGGCCTCCATGGGTTCCGTCCTTCTGGCTGCGGGAACTCCCGGCAAACGCTTCTGCCTGCCGAACTCCCACGTAATGATTCACCAGGTTTCCGGAGGTGCCCAGGGAACCGCTTCAGATGTGGAACGCACCATCGGCTTCATGTTCAACCTCAAAAAACGCCTCAACGGCATTCTGGCCAAACATACCGGTAAAACGGAAAAGCAAATTGAAAAGGATGCTGACCGCGACAACTACATGACTGCCGAGGAAGCCGTGGCCTACGGCCTGGTGGATAAAGTTCTGGCGCATCACTCTGATGACCAGGGCGACAAGAAAAAAACCAAGGCCTGACCCTTTCCCTCCGCCATTTCTCTCTCTACCTGAAAAACCATGTCCGGTTCCACCCCTCATCTTCCTGCCTGTTCCTGCTGCGGCAAGCCCGGGAACAAGGTGGACAAACTCATCCAGATTGCGGAAGACTTTTACATCTGCAACAATTGCGTTGAAATTTGCGTCAACATGATTGTGAAGGACACAGGCCTTCCGATGGCGACCCGCTTCATCCGCGGCATCCTGAACATGGAACCCTCCGCCTACGCCATGTGCCAGGCGGAGGCCCGCAAGGCGGCAGCCGCGGACATGCTCAGGGAAACGGCGGCCGGACCGGCCTCCTATGAAGGCCCGCTGCCCACACCGGAAGAAATGTGCGCTACGCTCAACCAGTATGTCATCGGTCAGGACTACGCCAAAAAAGTGCTTTCCGTAGCCGTGTACAACCACTACATGCGCCTGCGCCAAAGCGCTGTCATGCTGGACGACAAGTCCCTGGACGATGTGGAAATTGAAAAATCCAACATTCTGCTGGCCGGCCCCACCGGCTCAGGAAAAACCCTGCTGGCGAAAACGCTGGCGAAAATGCTCAACGTCCCGTTCTGCATTGTGGACGCCACCACGCTGACGGAAGCCGGTTACGTAGGGGAAGATGTGGAAAACATCATCCTGCGCCTGCTCCAGGCTGCCAACTTTGACGTAGCGAAAGCGGAACAAGGCATCATCTACGTAGATGAAATCGACAAAATCGGACGCAAAACACAGAATGTCTCCGTCACGAGGGACGTCTCCGGGGAAGGCGTGCAGCAGGCTCTGCTGAAAATCATTGAAGGCACCATCTGCAATGTTCCTCCCACCGGAGGCCGCAAGCACCCGCAACAGGAATACATCCGCGTCAATACGGAAAAAATCCTCTTCATTGTGGGCGGCGCTTTCGTCGGGCTGGAAGACATCATCCGCAAACGCCTCGGCGCCACCCAGATGGGATTCGGAGCCATCACGGAACAACGTGACCGCAAGGAATACTCGGAAGAGGAAATACTGGCACAGGCCATGCCGGAAGACCTCTTCTCCTTCGGCATGATTCCGGAATTCGTGGGACGCCTGCCCATCTTCTGTCCGCTCTCCAAGCTGGATGAAAGCCAGCTCGTCCGCCTTCTTACGGAACCCAAAAATGCCCTGGTCAAGCAATATTCCAAACTGCTCGCCATGTACGGCGCCAAACTGGACGTGCTGCCGGACGCCCTGAAAGCCATGGCCGCCGAAGCCATGAAACGCGGCACGGGAGCCCGCGCTCTGCGTTCCATCTTTGAAACCCTCATGCTGGACGTCATGTACACAGTGCCCAGCATGAAAAATGCGGACACCGTTACCATTACCAGGGAAACGGTTACCGGCAACAAGCCGGCCCAAATCCACCAGGCATCCTAACCTCCCCTCCCTGTTCTTCCTCCATGCCGGAATCCCTTACCGTTCTGGGAATAGAATCCTCCTGTGATGAAACGGCAGTCGCCATCCTGCGTTCTGCCGGAGAGGAAAAAGCTCCGGAAATACTCTCCTCCGTCATCTCCTCCCAAATTGCCATTCACCGCCAGCACGGCGGCGTAGTGCCGGAACTGGCTTCCCGCAACCATTCAGCGGATCTTCCCGGAATCATCCGGACCGCGTGCCGCGAAGCCGGAACAGCTCCTGCGGACATTGACGTCTTCGGCGCTACGGGAGGCCCCGGCCTGGTAGCTGCGCTTCTGGTAGGCAACAGCACGGCCAAGGCTCTGGCTTTGGCATCGGGCAGGCCCTTCGTCTCCGTCAATCATCTGGAAGGCCATCTGCTTTCCCCCTTCCTCAAACGCCCCGGCGGTCCCGTTCCCCATCTGGGCATGGTCGTTTCCGGAGGCCACACCCTTTTTGTGGATGTGCGCGGCGTAGGGAACTACCGCCTGCTGGGCCGCTCTCTGGACGACGCAGCAGGGGAAGCCTTTGACAAGGTAGGCAAAATGCTAGGCCTTCCCTATCCCGGAGGGCCGGAAATCGACCGCTTGGCGGCGGAAGGCGACCCGGAAGCCTTTTCTTTCCCCCGTGCCCTGATGAAAGAGCATACAGCCAACGTATCTTTCTCCGGCCTGAAAACGGCCGTTCTCTATACACTGCCCAAAATTACGAAAAACGGCGATCCTCACGGCCTGCCCCGGCAAACTCTGCGCGACCTCTGCGCTTCTTTCCAGCGGGCCGTGACGGACGTCCTGATTCACAAGGCGCTGAAAGCCTTGCGCGCCTCCGGTCACCGCACCCTTTCCATCTCCGGGGGCGTCTCCTGCAACAGGGAGCTGCGTTCCCGCCTGAAAACCGCCTGTGACCGTGAAAAAGTGGAACTGGTTCTCCCGGACTTCGACCTGACGACGGATAATGCCGCCATGATCGCTTATGTCACCTGTCTCAAAGCCCGCAGAGGACTGTTCCACTCTCTGGATGAAGACGTTGACCCCAATCTTAAATTGACGGAGGATTTAAACAGATCCAAACATTCAACACATTCCTGATAAATATATTATACATGGACTCCCTGTATTTGCGGCATAAAGCTGAAAAAATGTTCATGTTTTCATTGACATCCCGCATCTAAAAACGTAACATAGCGTCCGCTTTTCGTCAGGCAACACGGGAGGATGCTATTTATCCGCTAGAACCGCAGGTTTGGGCGGATTTACGACTTCTCTAGGAGCAGCGAAAGGCGGAAGAAGTCTATGCTTCTGTAGCTCAGGGGTAGAGCGCATCCTTGGTAAGGATGAGGTCGCGGGTTCAATTCCCGCCAGAAGCTCCATCTTCAAGCTAGACCCATAGCAGCCCAAACCTAAACATAATATTATGGCTAAAGAGCAATTCCAGCGCAACAAGCCCCACGTGAACGTGGGCACCATCGGTCACGTTGACCACGGCAAAACCTCCCTTACCGCCGCCATTACTTCAGTGCTCGCTAAGAAGGGTTTCGCCGAAGCACGCGGCTATGATCAGATTGACGCCGCCCCCGAAGAACGCGAACGCGGCATCACCATCTCCACGGCTCACGTTGAATACGAAACGGAAAACCGCCACTATGCCCACGTTGACTGCCCCGGACACGCCGACTATGTGAAAAACATGATCACCGGCGCTGCCCAGATGGACGGCGCCATCCTTGTGGTTGCCGCTTCCGACGGCCCGATGCCGCAGACCCGCGAACACATCCTCCTTGCCCGCCAGGTGGGCGTTCCCGCCATTGTCGTTTACATGAACAAGTGCGACCTGGTTGACGATCCCGACCTTCTTGAACTCGTGGAAATGGAAATCCGCGAACTTCTCAACGAATACGAATTCCCGGGCGACGACACCCCCATTATCAAGGGTTCCGCCGTTAAGGCTCTGGAAGGCGATGCCGCTGCCGAAGATTCCATCATGGAACTTATGGCCGCCGTTGACTCCTACATCCCGCAGCCCGAACGCCCTGTGGACCAGCCCTTCCTCATGCCTGTGGAAGACGTATTCTCCATCTCCGGCCGCGGCACCGTGGCTACCGGCCGTATCGAACGCGGCGTCATCAAGAAGATGGAAGAAGTGGAAATCATCGGCATCAAGGACACCCAGAAAACCGCCGTTACGGACATCGAAATGTTCCGTAAGCTGCTTGACGAAGGCCAGGCCGGCGACAACGTTGGTCTGCTTCTCCGCGGCCTGAAGAAGGAAGACATCGAACGCGGCCAGGTAATCATCAAGCCCGGCACTGTGAAGCCCCACAAGAACTTCAAGGCTGAAGTTTACGTCCTGACCAAGGAAGAAGGCGGCCGTCACACTCCGTTCTTCAACAACTACCGCCCGCAGTTCTACTTCCGTACAACGGACGTGACCGGTTGCTGCACCCTTCCCGAAGGCGTGGAAATGGTGATGCCCGGCGACAACGTCAACCTGGAAGTCCAGCTCATCACTCCGATCGCCATGGAAAAAGCCATGCGATTCGCTATCCGCGAAGGCGGCCGCACCGTGGGTGCTGGTCGTATCAGCGAAATCCTTGACTAAGTTCCTCAGGAACTTGTAGAGGAATCTACATCAGGTTTAATGAGGGGGCCTCCCCGCAGGCCCCCTCATTTCCCACGAAAGAAGAGACTCCAACAGGTCAGTAGTTCAATTGGTAGAGCGTTGGTCTCCAAAACCAAAAGTTGGGGGTTCGAGTCCCTCCTGACCTGCCACTTCTTTCCAAATACACCACCCCACCTTGAAGCATGTTTCGCAAGATTTCTCAATTCATCGCCGAAGTTAAGGGCGAACTTAAGAAGACGACCTGGCCCTGGGAAAGCGACCCCAAGGTGAAAGGTTTCAAAAAATTCCGCGAACTCTGGGGTTCCACTCTCGTCGTACTGATTGCCATGGTATTCCTTGGCGCGTTTGTTGCATCGTTCGACATCTTTCTTCACAGCGTGGTCAACTATCTCATCCAGTTGGCAATCTAGTTTTACTCTCCCCACTTCTTTCTCCGATCATGCCCAGTACCCCAGAGCCTCACGAACAATGGTATGTCCTTCACGTCCTCTCCGGACAGGAAAACAGCGTTCGTGACCGCATCATCCGCAAGGCGAAGGACGCCGAGCTTTCCGACTTCATTTACCGGGTGGAAGTCCCCACGGAACTTATTTCCGAAGTGCGCAACGGCAAAAAAACGGAACGTCACAGCAAACTCTTTCCCGGGTATGTTTATGCCAACATGTACCTGCTGGAAGCGGACGGCACCCTGAACAAGGACCTTTGGTACTTTATCCAGCAAATTGACGGTGTCATCAGCATTGCCGGCTCCCGCAACGCCCCCCTCCCCATGCGCAAGCGCGAGGTGGAAGACCTTCTGCCCCTGTTGGATGCGGAAGCCGTCGCCGCCCGTCCCAAGGTGGAATTCGCCGTCGGCGACCCTGTGCGCGTGTGCGAAGGCCCGTTCCAGAGCCAGGAAGGCACCATCGAAGAAATCGACCCGGAAAAGGGCAAGCTGCGTGTCAGCGTCTCCATTTTTGGCCGTGCCACGCCTGTGGACTTGGAATACTGGCAGGTGGAAAAAGCCTGAATCTTCTTTGCGTCTCCCCCCATCAGCCCCCTTCCCGTTTATTTTTTCCGCTAACAAAGCAAAACCATGGCAAAAGAAATAACCAAAATCATCAAGCTCCAGATCAATGCCGGAGCCGCTAACCCCTCCCCGCCCGTGGGTCCGGCACTTGGTCAGGCCGGTGTAAACATCATGGCATTCTGCAAGGAGTTCAACGCCGCCACGCAAAAGCAGGCCGGCGATCTCCTGCCGACCGTCATCACGGTTTACAAGGACAAGTCATTTTCTTTCATCACCAAGCAGCCCCCGGGCAGCGTGCTTCTCAAGAAAGCCGCAGGCATCGCCTCCGGCTCCGGCGAACCGAACAAAAAGAAAGTCGCCACCCTTTCCAAGGCCAAGCTGATGGAAGTTGTCAACACCAAACTCCCTGACCTCAACACGAAAGACCCTGAACGCGCCGCCCGCATTCTTGCCGGCCAGGCTCGCCAGATGGGCATTGAAGTTGAAGGTATGTAACACTCACCGCAGGAGGATTAAACCAGTCCGAACGCACTGCCAAATACACACATGTCTACCAAACGCAGCAAGCGATATCAAGAAGCAGCCAAGCTTGTTATCCCTAACAAGAACTACAGCATCACGGAAGCCGTGGAAACCATGAAATCCTTCCCGGCACCGAAATTCGACCCGACCGTCACCGTCTCCTTCCACCTGACTGTGGACCCCCGCAAATCCGACCAGATGGTTCGCGGCAGCGTTTCCCTGCCTAACGGCACGGGTAAAAACGTCCGCGTCCTCGTCTTTGCTCAGGGCGATGCCGCCAAGGCCGCCCAGGAAGCCGGAGCCGAATTCGTGGGGTTTGAAGATCTCATCAAGAAAGTCCAGGGAGGATTTGTTGACTTTGATACGGCCATTGCCACCCCCGACGCCATGACGGAGGTTCGCAAGGTTGCCCGTGTACTGGGTCCGCGCGGCCTGATGCCCAACCCGAAAACCGGCACCGTCACGGACGATACGGCCAAGGCTGTGAAGGAAGTAAAGGCCGGCCGCGTTGACTACAAGGTTGACAAGAACGCCAATATCTCCGCTGCTGTAGGCAAGCTGTCTTTCTCCAACGAAAGCATCGCCGAAAACATCGCTGCCCTGATTGATTCCGTCGTCAAGGCCCGCCCGGCTTCCGCCAAGGGCGCCTACATCGAATCTGTCACCGTTTCATGCGCCATGTGCCCCGGTCTGCCGGTTGACACTGCTTCCATCGCCAAACTGTAACCCGAACCGATTTAGCACACCATGAATCCTGACAAGCGTATCATCATTGACGACCTGACCGCTCGCGTCAACGCCTCCCCGTTCCTGATCGTCGTGGACTACACCTCGATCACCGTGCCTGAGTTCACCAACCTGCGTTCCGCCCTGGCTGCCTGCGGCGCCCAGTGCCACGTAGCCAAGAACAACTTCATGCGCACGGCTCTGACGGATGCCGGCCTTCCCGACATCGGAGAACATCTCGTCGGCCAGACCGCTTTCGTGACCGGCGCGTCCGACGTAGCAGGCGCCGCCAAGGCCATCAACACCTTTGCCAAGGCTTCCAAAAAAGCCGAATACAAGGTGGCGATCCTGGATGGAGCCATTCTTTCCGCGGACGAAATCCGCGCCATCGGCGAACTGCCCCCCCGCGACCAGCTGCTTGCCAAACTCCTTGGCACCATCAACGCGGCCGGTTCCGCTCTTGCCCGAGTTATTCAGGCATATGTGGACAAAGAAAACGGCGGCAGCGAAAAACCCGCCGCCTAATACCAACCCCTTGACCGGACGGTCCGGTTGCACTCTAGCCAAATGTGTGAAAACCGGACCCGACTCTCCTACAGGTTCCTTGTCGGAACTCCGGCCGGAGAACTGAAATGCCAAGTTGGCTCTTGGCGCGACTCGAAACCAAACTAGAAAATAATACAATGGCTGATATTAACAAAATCGCTGAAGAACTCGGCACCCTTACCATCCTGGAAGCTGCCGACCTCGTCAAGCTCCTGGAAGAAAAGTGGGGCGTTTCCGCCGCTGCTCCCGTAGCCGCCGCCGGCGCTGTCGCCGCTCCTGCCGAAGCTGAAGAAGAAAAGACCGAATTCAACGTCGTCCTGACGGAAGCCGGCGCCAACAAGATCGCCGTCATTAAGGCCGTCCGCGAAGTGAAGGCCGGTCTCGGCCTGGTGGACGCCAAGAAACTGGTTGAAGGCACTCCCGCCGTCATCCTGGAAGCCGTCTCCAAGGACGAAGCCAACGCTGCCAAGGCCAAGCTGGAAGAAGCCGGCGCCAAGGTGGACGTCAAGTAAGCTTTTTACTTCCCGCGCAACAGGAGAAAAGCCGTTTTTCTCCTGTTGCGCTTCCTCGTCTTCACATCCCGCGTGATCGACTAGAGGCTTTTTATCCCGTAAAACGCTTCCAGTCGGTTCCGCCCTTCAGGGAAAGGACCGCCCAACCCGGCATCCGGGTTCTTCAGGATGCAAACCATAACATCTCCGCCACAGCAGCCCATGTCAAAGCGACTCTACTTCGGGAATATCAAGGAAGTCATCGAACCTCCGAACCTTATTGAGATTCAACTTCAATCATACTTCGATTTTCTACAACAGGACACGCCGGCCGCGGCCAGGAAAAACATCGGGTTACAAGGCGTTCTGAAGGAAATCTTTCCTATCAAGAGCTATGACGAAAACATTGAGCTCGACTTCGTCTCCTACGACATTGAACAGCCGAAGATGAGCGATTACGAGGCCATCCGCGCGGGGGAAACCTACAGCGCCGCCCTTCAGGTCACCTTCAAGCTCAAATCCGACAACGAGTCCAAGGAAGAAACGGTTTATATGGGGGAACTCCCCATGATGACCAACCGCGGCACCTTTGTCATCAACGGCGCCGAACGCGTCATCGTGTCCCAGCTTCACCGTTCCCCGGGCATTTGCTTTGAAAGCGCCCAACACCTGAACGGGAAACTGCTTCACTCCTTCCGCATCATCCCGGACCGGGGCTCCTGGCTGGAAGTTCAGTTTGACACCAATGACCTGCTCTACGTTTACCTTGACCGCCGCCGCCGCCGCCGCAAGTTCCTTGCGACGACGTTTATGCGCTACCTGGGCTTCAAAACGGACCGCGACATCGTCAGCCAGTTCTACAACATCCGCACGCTTCCCCTGAGCGAAGACATGACGGAAGAAGATCTGCACAACCTCGTGGCTGTGGACACGATCAAGGACAAGGATCTGGTTCTTGCCAAGGCTTTCGAACAGCTCAATATGGGTGTGGTTCGCCAGCTCCTCCAGTTCGGCATCAAGAAAATCGACGTCATTGACCAGAGCGAGGACGACGTGCTGATTAAAACCCTGAAGAAGGATCCCGCTCACGACGAAGAATCCGCCCTCAAGGAAATCTACAAACGCCTGCGTCCCGGAGATCCCGCTACTGCCGCTCAGGCACGCACCCTGCTTAAGAGGCTTTTTGACGATCCCAAGAAATACGACCTCACCCGCGTGGGGCGCTACAAAATCAACCAGAAACTCGGACTGGACACCAGTCTGGACCAGCGCCTGATGACGGCGGAAGATTTCCTGGCCGCCCTCAAATACCTCCTGCGTCTCAAGAAGGGCGAAGGCATGGTGGACGACATCGACCACCTGGGCAGCCGCCGCGTACGTGCCGTAGGCGAACTCATGGCCAATCAGTGCCGCGTAGGTCTCGCCCGCACCGAACGCCTGGTCAAGGAACGCATGACCCTCATTGACCAGAACATTGAAGGCGTCACGCCCAGCAAACTCATCAATCCGAAGGCCCTCAGCGCCGTCGTGCGCGATTTCTTCGGCCGCTCCCAGCTTTCCCAATTCATGGACCAGATCAACCCCCTCGCGGAATTGACGCACAAGCGCCGTCTCTCCGCCCTGGGACCCGGCGGCCTGAACCGCGACCGGGCCGGTTTCGAAGTCCGGGACGTGCATCCCTCCCACTACGGGCGCATTTGCCCCATTGAAACGCCGGAAGGCCCCAACATCGGCCTGATCAACTCCATGTGCACCTACGCCCGCATCAATGAATTCGGGTTCATTGAAACGCCTTACCGCAAGGTGGAAAACGGCCGGGTCACCAATACCATTGAATACGTCACCGCCGATCAGGAAGAAGGCTATCTCATCGCCCAGGCCAATAACCCGCTGGACGAACAGGGCAACTTCACGACCTCCCGCGTAACCGCCCGTGAAAAAGGCGAATTCATCGAAGTGGATCCGGCAGACGTGCATTACATGGACGTTTCTCCCAAGCAGCTCGTTTCCATCGCCGCCGGTCTTATCCCCTTCCTGGAACATGACGACGCCAACCGCGCCCTGATGGGTTCCAACATGCAGCGCCAGGGCGTGCCTCTGATGGTAGCGGAATCTCCATACGTGGGAACCGGCATTGAAGGCAAGTGCGCCAGAGACTCCCGTTCCGTCGTTCTGGCGGAAGCGGACGGCATCGTGGCCTCCGCCACGGCTGAAGTCATCATCACCACGAAAGACGGGGAACTGCCCGTGCGCCCGGAAATGTTCCTGTCCGATCCCGACAGTGTGCGCACGGACCGCGACAATGGCGTTTACGTCTATCCCCTGCGCAAGTTCATGCGTTCCAATGCCGGAACCTGCATCAACCAGCGTCCGATCGTGCGCCGCGGCGACAAAATCAAAACCGGCGACGTGCTGGCGGACGGACCGAACACGGACCAGGGCGAACTGGCCCTCGGCCGCAACGTTCTGGTAGCCTATATGCCGTGGAACGGCTACAACTTTGAAGACGCTATTGTCATCTCCGAAAAAACCGTGAAGGAAGACACCTTCACCTCCATCCACATCTCCGAGTTTGAAGTGCAGGCCCGTGATACCAAGCTGGGCCCGGAAGAAATCACCCGTGATATCCCGAACGCCGGTGATGAAGCCCTGAAAAACCTGGACCATGACGGAGTCATCCGCATCGGCGCGGAAGTGAAGCCCGGCGACATTCTCGTCGGCAAAATCACGCCTAAATCGGAAACGGAACTGGCCCCGGAAGAACGCCTCCTTCGCGCCATCTTCGGTGAAAAGGCCGCGGAAGTGAAAGATACATCCCTCCGCGTTCCCTCCGGCTGCACCGGCATCGTGATGGACGTGCGCATTTCTTCCACAGGCTCCGGCCACCACCGCGGCGACCTCGTCGTGGACAGCGCGGAGAAGAAAAAGCAGTTCAAGAAAATCAACGACGAACACAAGAAGAAGAAAGAGCAGCTTATTGACCAGTTGACCAAGAAGCTCTCCGACATTCTTCTGGGCGAAAAAATCCCGTTGGACGTCGTCAACGAACAGACCGGTGAAATCATCATCCCGGCCAACCGGAAAATCACCAAGACCCTGCTGCGCAAGCTGGCCCTGGTTCACGACCACATCGAAATCGAGCCCAGCCCGATCCGCAACAAGATTCTGGAAATCATCACCTCCTTTGAAGGCCGCTTTACGGAACTGGATGACGAACGGGAACACCGACTGGATCAGATGGAATCCGGAGACGAATCCGAACCCGGCGGACTGAAAGAAGTCAAAGTATACATCGCCGCCAAGCGCAAGCTCGGTGTGGGTGACAAGATGGCCGGCCGCCACGGCAACAAGGGCGTTGTCGCCAAAATCGTTCCGGAACAGGATATGCCTTTCCTCGCGGACGGCACTCCGGTGGACATCGTGCTGAACCCCTTGGGCGTGCCTTCCCGAATGAATGTGGGACAGGTGCTTGAAGCCCACCTCGGCATCGCTGCCAGGGCCCTTGGCTTCAAGGTGGCTACCCCGGTGTTCGACGGCATCAGTGAAGAAACCATCTGGAATTACATGTCCGAAGCCAAGAAGGTGGACGGTTTCACCTGGATCGGTGACGGCAAGGACGGCACCGTGGGAGGGAAGAGTACTCTTTATGACGGCCTGACCGGCGAACCTTTCCATAACCCGGTGGTGGTAGGCCAGACCTACATGCTCAAGTTGAACCACCTGGTGGCGGACAAAATTCACGCCCGTGCCGTGGGTCCGTACAGCCTGGTCACGCAGCAGCCCCTGGGCGGCAAGGCCCAATACGGCGGCCAGCGTTTCGGGGAAATGGAAGTGTGGGCGCTGGAAGCCTATGGCGCCGCCTATACCCTCCAAGAGCTTCTCACCGTCAAGTCCGACGACGTTCAGGGCCGTACCCGCATTTACGAATCCATCGTGAAGGGGGATAATACCCTGGAAGCCGGAACTCCGGAATCCTTCAACGTTCTGATGAAGGAAATGCAGTCCCTGGGGCTGAACGTACGCCCCGGAAGCAAGGATGAACAACCCTCCCTGCAACTCGGCGGCACGGATCTCACTCCTGTGGACGGCATGACGGAAGGCTTTGACAGCGACGACATGGCCGGCCTGGCGGACGTCGACTTCTCCGACCTCAAATTCTAATATCCACCGCATTCCGCCCCCGCGCCGCAAAACGCGGGGGCGGACACCAAACCTCCTTTAAACTTTCAATATATGTCTGACACCCCCACCATCAGGGAAATGCACGGCCTGAGCGACAAGCCCCGGACCTTTGACCAGGTTGCCATCACCGTGGCAGATCCGGATACCATCCGCAGCTGGTCATTCGGTGAAGTCGTCAACCCGGAAACCATCAACTACCGCACGTTCAAGCCGGAAAAAGGCGGCCTGTTCTGCGAACGCATCTTCGGGCCCACCCGAGACATGGAATGCGCCTGCGGCAAGTACAAGCGCATCAAGCATAAGGGCATCACCTGCGACCGCTGCGGCGTGGAAGTAACCAACGCGCGCGTGCGCCGCGAACGAATGGGCCACATTGAACTGGCCGTTCCGGTCTCCCACATCTGGTTTTACAAATGCATGCCCAGCCGCATCGGCCTTATGCTGGACATGACGGCCCGCCATTTGGAACGCGTGATTTACTATGAAGACTACATCGTGGTAGATCCCGGAAGTACCCCTCTGGAAAAGGGGGCCATCCTGACGGAAGAAGAATTCCGCAATGCGGAAGACGAATACGGCTATGACAGCTTTGAAGCCGGCATGGGCGCGGAAGCCATCCAGAAAATGCTGGCGGCCATTGATCTGCCCACCCTCGTCGCGGATCTTCAGGAACAGCTGGACAATACCAACTCCAAACAGAACAAACGCAAGATTGCCAAGCGTCTGAAACTGGCCCAGGGGTTCCTTCAGTCCAACACGCGCCCGGAATGGATGATTTTGAACGTTCTGCCCGTCATTCCTCCGGACCTGCGCCCGCTGGTTCCCCTGGAAGGCGGTCGTTTCGCAACGTCTGACCTGAATGACCTGTACCGCCGCGTCATCAACCGCAACAATCGCCTGAAAACCCTCCTGAGCCTCAAAACGCCGGAAGTCATCATCCGTAATGAAAAACGCATGCTTCAGGAAGCCGTGGATGCCCTGTTTGACAACGGCCGCCACGGTCGTGCCGTCACCGGCGCCGGCAACCGCCCCCTCAAATCCCTCTCCGACATGCTGAAGGGCAAGGGAGGCCGTTTCCGCCAGAACCTGCTCGGCAAGCGCGTGGACTACTCCGGCCGCTCCGTTATCGTCATCGGTCCGGAATTGAAACTCAACCAGTGCGGTCTTCCCAAGAAGATGGCGCTCATTCTGTTTGAACCCTTCATCATCCACCGTCTGAAAGAGCTGGGCTACGTGCACACGGTGCGCTCCGCCAAGAAGCTCATTGACCGCAAGACGCCGGAGGTGTGGGATATCCTGGAAGAAGTGACCAAGGGCCACCCGGTCATGCTCAACCGCGCGCCCACCCTGCACCGCCTCTCCATCCAAGCTTTTGAACCGGTTCTGATTGAAGGTTCCGCCATCCGTCTGCACCCGCTCGTCTGTAATGCGTACAACGCGGACTTCGACGGCGACCAGATGGCTGTGCACGTGCCTCTGTCCGTGGAAGCGCAGATGGAAGCCCGGCAGCTCATGCTGGCGCCCAATAATATTTTCTCCCCTGCTTCCGGCAAACCCATTGCCACACCCACGCAGGACATTATTCTGGGCGCGTACTTCCTGACGCACACCCGTGCTGCGGAAGTACAGAACAATCAGGATAATCATCACCATCTTCCCCTCTTCGAATCCATTGACGAGGTGGAATACGCCATTGCCGCCCGCAAAATCGGCTACCATGACTGGATCCGCCTGCACAACCCGGACTACGGCAAAAAGCCTTCCGAAGTAGTGTATGGGGATGTCACCAAGAAGGTTATCATCACTACTGCCGGACGCGTGCGTTTCAATGAAATCTGGCCCCGGGAACTCGGTTATATTAACCGCAACGTAGGCAAGAAACAGATGGGCGACATCATCTGGCGCTGCTACCAGACCGTCGGCAAGGAACGTACCGTGCAGACTCTGGACGCCCTGAAAAACCTGGGCTTCAAGGAAGCAACCCGTTCCGGCTGCTCCATCGGCATCGTGGACATGGTGGTTCCCTCCCAGAAAAAGACGGAAATTGAAAAAGCCTATGCGGAGCTGGACAAGGTGACCCGCCAGTATAAGAACGGTATTATCACGGATGGGGAACGCTACCAGAAGGTGGTGGACATCTGGACCCAGACTACGGATGTCATCCAGGCGGCTCTGTACCGCAAGCTGGAACACAACGAAGGCTCCAAGATGGCCAGCCCGCTCTTCATGATGGTGGACTCCGGCGCCCGAGGCAACAAGGCGCAGATCAAGCAGCTCTCCGGCATGCGCGGTTTGATGGCGAAACCCAGCGGCGAAATTATCGAACGCCCCATCACGGCCAACTTCCGTGAAGGCCTTTCCGTGCTGGAATACTTCATCTCCACCCACGGCGCTCGCAAGGGTCTGGCGGATACCGCCCTGAAAACGGCGGACTCCGGCTACATGACCCGCAAACTCGTGGACGTGGCCCAGGATGTCATCGTCCATGCGGAAGACTGCGGCACCAGCAACGGCATCACCGTTCACGCCATTTATGACGGCGACGAAGAAGTGGCGTCCCTTGCCTCCCGTATCTACGGCCGGACTTCCTGCGAACGCATCGTTGACCCCGTCAGCGGCGAGGTTATCGTGGACATCAACGACCTCATTAACGAAAAGCAGGCGGAACAACTGGAAAAAATCGGCATTGAACGGCTGAAAATCCGTTCCGTGCTCACCTGCGAACTCAAGAAAGGCTGCTGCGCCAAGTGCTACGGCCTGAACCTGGCCACCGGACAGGAAGTGAAGATCGGGGAAGCGGTCGGCATTATTGCCGCCCAGTCCATCGGCGAACCCGGCACGCAGCTCACCATGCGTACGTTCCACGTGGGCGGAACGGCCACCACGGCGTTCAAGCAGCCCATTGTGAAAGCCAAGAACGACGGCCGCGTCATCTACACGGAAGATCTCCGCACGGTGGAAAACGCAGACGGCAACTTTGTCGTTCTGAATAAAAACTGCTCCGTCCGCATCGAAAACGAACAGGGCCGCGAACTGGAATCCTACCAGCCCGTCATCGGCACCATCCTGTACGTGCCCAACGGCGGCGCTATCAAGAAGGATGAAACCCTCGCCACCTGGGACCCGTACAACGTGCCCGTAATCGCAGAAAAGGGCGGCATCGTCGAATTCAAGGATATGATCGTCGGCATCACCGTTTCCAAGGAAACGGACCGGGAAACCGGAGCCTCCTCCCTTGTCGTCATGGAACACAAGCAGGAACTTCACCCGCAGGTGGTCATCCGCGATGCCAAGACCCGTGAAGTTCTGGCTCATCATGCCATTCCCGCAGGCGCCAACCTCACCGTGAAGGACGGGGAAACCATCTCCGCCGGCACGATGGTGGCCAAGACGCCCCGCAAGGTAGCCAAGACGAAGGACATCACCGGCGGTCTGCCCCGCGTGGCGGAACTGTTCGAAGCCCGCAAGCCCAAGGATGCCTGCACCATTGCACGCGTGGAGGGCATTGTGCGCCTCAGCAGCAAGAATACCTCCCGCGGCAAGAAGGTCATTACCATTGAAACACCCACGGGCGAACTGGTGGATCATCTGGTTCCGATGAACAAGCACGTTATCGTTCATGAAGACGACCATGTGCATCTGGGCGACCAGCTTACGGAAGGCCCCGTCTCTCCGGAAGAAATTCTGGATGTCTGCGGCAAGGAACGCCTTCAGGAACACCTCGTCAACGAAGTTCAGGAAGTGTACCGCCTCCAGGGTGTGGAAATCAACGACAAGCATGTGGAAATCATCGTGCGCCAGATGCTTCGCAAGGTAGTCATCACGGAACCCGGCAATACCGAATTCCTGTGGGGAGACCAGGTGGACAAGACTACGTTCGACCGCATCAATGAACAAACCGTAGCCCAGGGAGGCCAACCGGCCGCAGCCAAGCCCGTTCTGCTCGGCATCACGAAGGCCTCCCTGGAAACGGAATCCTTCATTTCCGCGGCATCCTTCCAGGATACCACGCGCGTTCTGACGGAAGCATCCACCCTCGGCAAGACCGATACGCTGGAAGGCTTCAAGGAAAACGTCATCATGGGCCACCTCATTCCCGCCGGCACCGGATTCTCCCGTTACAGCAAGATTGAAGTGGAACCCGCAGAGGGCGCAGAAGAAATCGCGTCGGCCAGCGAAGAAGAGGAAGCGGCGGAACTTGCCGAAGACATGTTGAACGATACCATCAACTTCGACAACGAACGCTAACCTGTTCTCTCCACCCACACTTCAAGGGCCGCTCCCCGTTTCCGGGGGGCGGTCTTTTTTATGTCTTCTCCGCGTTATTTCACGAAAAGAGGAAAAGCGGATTGAAAATTCGATGTCAAGTTGAAAATACCAGTTCCCGGATTCTCATACTTTTACTGTAAGTGCATTATGATTTTTTAAATTTCTAAAATGGGATTTTCACCTTTTCATTTACCTCCCCCCTTGAAGTAAGGGAGGTATACTATAAGACTTTCATTTTGAATATAAAATATCAAATTTTATATTGCATGGGCCAATATTGGAATCATCGCCGAATTTTCAATCCGTTATATACATAAAAAATTAACATCTAATATTTTTATAATGCGTCTCCATCTGCCTATTACCCTGCTGGCGGCTGTTCTGGCTTGTTACACCAGTGTTTCCCTGGCCGTCCCAACATCTGAATCCCCCGCATGGGGAGCGAACTCCACCTTTAATAACAATGAGCCCGCCAATGAGTATTCAGTTACTGGGAGCCAATCCGTCAACCTTGATGTAAATTCAGGAAACAACAATTATTCCACAGGACTTTATATCGGAGCAGGCTCCTCGTTTACCATTAATCAGAATACGAACGGCGCCTGTACCATCAATTTGAACGGGGCATTTGCCGGAGAAGGAAATTTGACGCTGGTAGCGGCTAACGGCAATGCCGGCTATGCCTCCAAGTTTGTGCTTGGTTCCCAGGAAAGCAGTTTTTCCGGGAACATTATCCTTTCCCAGAAGGGGACGCAGCCCGGCGGCGCCATTCTCCAGATTACGGGAACGGCTCTCGCCAACGCAACGGTAGATTTGTCAGGCTCAATCAATCAAAGTTCCAGCGCCCTGACGTTGCAAATTTCCAATGCCGCCTCTCTGGCCGGTTTAAATGATGCCGACGGCTTCAGCGGAACACATAAGGGGCGCGTCCAGTCGGCTAATTCCTCCAGAGCGAATCTTACCCTGACGGGCAACGGAAATTACACGTATGGGGGAAGTATCGGGGCAACCACGCAGCATTCCGGAGAAACCGGCAACACTACTCCCACGGGAGGAATAAATCTGATTATGGCCGGAACAGGCACGCAAAACCTGACGGGAACCGTCATCAACGCGAATATCACGGCCCAAGGTGGCGCCTTGAAAATCAACAATTCTTCCCTGGCCTATTCCGGAATAATCACCATGGCGGGAGGAACGCTGGATTTCACCTCCGCCACTCTGGGGGCAAATGCTGTTCTGAACATGAACGGCACCGGCATATTGAAAAACGCAGCCATTAACGGAGCCAAGCTAACCTATACGGAATTCGGTTCCCACTTTATCAAGGAACATGTAACTTTCACTTCAGGCACCATTGACATCGGCGGCGCGCTTGACCGCCTGATGAAGGAAGGATCGGAATACCTGTTTGAATTGGGAGCGGAGCTTGGCGAGGGCTTTAGCGTACTGGGCTTAGAGACAGGGCAATATAGAATAGAAGGCCGCACGCTGATAATAGAAGGCGAGGCGATATCCAGCGTGACGTGGGTATCTGCGGGAGAAGGAGGGGAATTGGAAGAAACGGTCAAGAACGCCTTTACGCTGGCTCTTGGGGAGGAGAGAGCGGCCAACGTCAGCCTGGGATATCTGAACGGGACCCTGACGACCAGCGGGGACAAAGTCTATCAAATCACCAACACCGGCGGAACCAGAATCAACCTGAACGGGGTATACAACAGCGGGGCGACGCTGCCGTCCGGCAACCTCAACTACCAGGGGGACATCTGGATGGACATCAACGGAGGAGCATTCGGCATCATCGCCGGAGGTGTCACCAATGAATGGAGCACCAAACTCCAGACCAGCACGCTGACTGGGGACACCCATGTGCAGCTTTCCGGCGACGCCACGGCGGAACACGTCATCGGCGGGAACAACAAGGGAGCGTCTACAACATTAACGGGAAACACCAACGTTACCGTCAAGGATAACGCCATCGTGGCGGGAGCCATCATCGGCGGGAGCACCTCCGCCCACAACGCCGTCACCACCATCACGGGCAACACGAGCGTGCTGGTAACCAATGTCCAATATTCCAACACGGCCCAGAACCTGGATGGGGGACTCTCCAACTCATACATCATCGGAGGAAGCTCCTGGTCAAGCAATACCACTTCCGGAACAACGATTCAAGGCAGCACGTCGGCTACAATCAACCTGAACGGAATCACGCTTTCCGGAACAGAGGAACACAACAGCTTCGTCAAAACAATCATTGGCGGCAGTTATGGCAATGTAAACAACGCCGGAACGGTCAACAACATCAACGGAGACACCTCCGTTTCCATCATCGGCAGGGAAGGAATCACCTTCACGGGGGACATCATTGGGGGTTCCTTTGAAAATTCAGGCCAGGCCCAATACACGATTGGAGGAAATTCCTCCATCTCCATTAGCGGAGGCTCCACCTTCACCGGCAACATCTACGGTGGCTCCTACTCCAAAGTGCCAGGAAACACAGGCAGCACCATGACCACTGCAGGCAATATCACGGTAGAACTCGGAACAGGCACCTACCGGGGAAACATTTATGGAGCAGGAAATAAAGGCACGGCAGGAGGCGACGTCCTCGTCTCCCTGACGGGAGGAAGCGTCTTCGGGGCGGAAGGACAAGACGGAGGCATCACCGTCGGCGGAAGCGCCGGAGCGGCGGTCGAAGGAAACAGGACGCTGGAACTCAAGGGAACCTTTGGAGACGCGGACTTCCAGTACGCCTCCTTCACTCAATTTGACAAGATTGACGTTACCGGAGAAGGCTCCTCCGCTACCATTTATTCCCTGACGGAAAGCGCCAGGCTGGAAAAAACCGGGGCGGGTCGCCTGACGCTGGGGGCTAACGCCGCAGGGGCGGAAACCATCCTCGGCGGAATCACGGAAGGCATTTCCATCACGGAAGGCAGCCTGAACCTCTCCGGAGCCGGGGGCAGCCATATGAAGGGAGACTGGAGCATCGCCTCCGGTTCCCGTCTGACCGGAGTCAGCGGAACCGTCACCGTGGGTGGGGAAAACGGTCTGGACAGTCTGTCCATTGCCCTGGGAACGGAAAACATCGGCCGGGACACGCAGGCGTCTGACGCCGTCATCAGCAACGGCAGCGGAACGGGAAGCGACCCGAACCTGTCCATCGAAGGGGAAGGGCTGACGCTGGACCTGAGCAACGACGCCGTCGTCAGCCTTCTGCTGGAACATAAAACCGACGACTCCTCCAGCTACCTGACCCTGACCAGCGGAACGCTGACCGTCGGCGACCTGGGCGACGTCGCCTTCACGACCGACCTTCTGTCCAACTACGGCATCCGGGTCACCGGAACGGACGGAGGCAGCCTGGTGCTCAGCGGAGCGGCCACCGGCCTCTACCGCGTGCAGGAGGAAGGAGGGAACGCCCATGAAGTCAACTCCTATCAAACGCTCTCCGGCTACGCCGGCGTCGTCATCGGCGGCGGCCAGACCCTGACGGTCAACCTGGCCGGAGCCCCGGGCGAAGCCGACGGACAGGGAGCTAAAATCAACAACCTGATGGGAGCCGCGGGCAGCAGCCTGGCCGTCAACAACACCGGAGACGGCACGGCCGTCGTCATCCTCAACAACAAACAAATGACGACGGGAGAAGACGACATCGACCCGGCCGGCCAGGACACCGTCATGGGCGGCAGCATCACGGGCTGTCTCTTATACACATCTCCGAGCCCACGAGACTAGCGCTCATCTCG